>Ga0118677_10006943_pt1 | contig 18938 bp, 7 predicted proteins | sample AliMusrvi5mmetaG_FD_86154 | JGI IMG/M metagenome (GOLD analysis project Ga0118677, IMG submission 86154) | reverse complement strand
CCGCCCCTCCGGCCCGCCGCCTACGGCTGCCTGGACGCTTCCCGGCATCGGTTTGCTGAAGGGCTTGGCCGTGACGGCCACAAACATGATCCAAAGCTATTACCGCAAGGATCGGATGACCACTGTCCAGTATCCTGAGGAGCGCGCCACCATCAGCCCCAACTTCCGGAATTTCCCATTCCTGGTCTATGATGGCAGTGACGCCATGGCCGGGATGCGCTGCACGGCCTGCTCGATTTGTGAGAATGAATGCCCGCCGCAGTGCATCTACATCGTGTTAGACCGCGATGAAAATGGCAAGTCGCTCAAGCGTCCGAAGGTGTTTGATATCGATGTGTCCGTCTGCATGAACTGTGGAATTTGCGCCGAAGTCTGCCCGTTTGACTCGATCTATATGGATGGCGAATATGAGTTGAGCACCTCAGATCGCTTTGGCGGCCTGTTGTTCAACAAGCAACGCTTGGCACGCTCAACCGACTATCACGCCCAACTCCGCCCGCTCCAAGCGGCGGAGGTGGCCGCCCGCCGCAAGGCCGACGAAGACAAGAAACTCGCCGCCCAAGCCGCCAAGGAAGCCAAGGCCAAGGCCGATAAAGAAGCCAAGGAAAAGGCCGCCAAGGAGCAGGCGGCTCCCGAGTAGGGCAGGGGAGTCCAGCGCCGAGCCTCAAGCCTGCCGTTTTGCTATGGCAACTCCGCCCGCACTTGCACAACCCCATAAGCAGGCACGGCAATGGACCCGCTCACCGGGGTTAGCGGTTTTTCAGTTAGGTCAGTCAGCCGGATCTCGGTGGGTTGGACGGTGCCCCACTTGAGGGTGGCGGACTCGGGCTGACCGGAGATGCCGAACAAGCGCAGAATGAGTGCTTTGCCGTCCTCACTGACCTTGACGGTTTCAACCAGCACACCTGGCGGGGAAATGGTGAAAAGCGAAGCAGGCACTTGCGGGCCGCTGGCCGCCGATACTAACAATGGACGTGTGGTTTCAAGACCGAACCTCGCGGAGTCGGCCGCCGCGTAGCCACCGCAGTGCGGCCGCAGCATGTAGCGGAAAGTGGTGGCACCGGGTTGGTCTATCTTGTAATTCGTGTGCCAATGGTTGTTCTGCGCCCAGGAATAGAGGGTCTGCGATTCCAGCGCGGTGGTCATCCATTCCTCGCGCTTGACGCTGCCGAGCAAATTTGCGGTTAGGCCGCCAATCTCCATCAGTGGTGCATCGAGCGGTGCCCAAGTGATGCCGCAATCCGCGTTGGAGACATCGACCCAGCGCTGGACGGTGAACCAATTGCGACATGAGCCGGGCAATTGATCCAAATTGGGCCGCACCACCGCCCACGGCGTCTCCATCCGAATGGTGCCGCCAGGGACGTTGAAACCGAAGCCGAAATGCACCCCGTCCTTTTCCCGCACGGATTTTCGATCAAGAAGGTTGACGATTTCCACGCGGTCCAGGCCGTCCACCACGCGGATGATCCTGTCCAGCGATTTACAGCCGGGTGCCTCGGAAAGAATCTCTAGCGAGGCGACTAACGGACCATTCTCCAGCACGGTGATGCGCACCGGACCATTGGTTTGGGCACCCTTGGCATCCGTGCCTAACACGTAACGATAGTCGTTGAGCGCCACCGCTGCCTTGGCATCCACATAGTCGTGGTCCTGGCCGGCCAGGTGCAGGCTCTTGATCGCACCGCTGGTCGGATCCACTTCCACCTTCAGGAGCCGCGTCTGCAAGGTCGTTCCGGTCGCCACCGCGCCGCCGACGGGTTGCCCCGCGGGTTTTGGGCCGAGCCGATAGCGCTTGGCACCGAAGGGCGGCACGTTCCTCGCCAGGAAGGCCAGCAAGCCGTTGTCAAGCCGCTGGCAGAGGAGAGGTTGGTCATTTTCGTACACCCCGATATCGTCCGGCAACTTGCGGGAAATGACGGCGAGGTCCGTGCGTTCCCACTGGGTGGTGTTATAGACATCGATCTCGTTGGGGCGTTTGTCGGGCGACAATGCGGTCTCGAGTAGGTCTTCGGATTGAGCCTCGGCGTCCACCGCAAAGCCACGTTTGACGTCCCACTGGTCCTTCGTAAACGAGGAATCCGGCTCCGAAATACTGCAATGCGCACCCCATGTGTGTTCACTGTAAAGCAGTACGTTTTTCCACGCCTCTTGGAATTTGGCGGCGGGATAGCCGTGTGGATCGCGCATGGCAAAAAGGGTGCCAGCCTGCACCAGGCGCTCGCCATTGCGGCGGTTCGCGCCGGTCTCGCGTGACGTGGAACCCGCGCCGTCTTCCCAGTAGGGTGTTAGGTCGCCTGCAAACTCAGGCAGACTGGCACCGTGCTTCCGTTCGAACTCGCCGAAAAACTCGCGGGTCAGACCAATACTCACTTTGGGCGCGGCATACTTGGCATTCCATGCGATGGCTTTCTCGACAATCTTTTCATCAGGCGGGGCGTTATCGACACCCCCGCCCGGCCAGCTGCCGACCCAAAAGATGAATGATGATGTGTACGGAAACGCGTTGCGCTCTAGGCGGGCCACTTGCTCAAGGACGCAATTCTCCAGATCCCCCAAGTGATGATAGTTATCCACCACCCAGCACAGCACCCGCTCGTTGCCACTTTGTGATTTCCAATAAAACGGCTTGTCGTCCCAGTGGTGAATGTTGCCCACCCGGTCGCCAAAATTTGGCCCGATGGCAAAGTACTTCACTCCCGCCTGCGCCATCATCGGCACGATGCCCCATGTGTATCCCGGCACGTCGCAAATCGATGCGGTGGAGAGCGGTACGCCGGTTAGGTTGGACATCTGGGCTCCGATGGCCAGGCATTGGGCCAATTCCTCGGGGCGGCACAGCCCGGTTAGCATATTTCCGTAGAGACCGTCCACACCCACCTCGCCTCGGCGCACCGCCTCTAGCAATTGAGTTCGCTGCTCCGGGGTGGCGCTCTGGAAATATTTATCGAGCGACCACACGGCTTCCGGATTCCACTTGAATCGCAGGCCGGGCGGGTTGCCTGCGCTGGCTTTGGCGAGCTTCATCGCCGTTTGCAAATTGGCGATTTGCAATTTTGCCACTTCGTCCTGGCGGTGGGTGTAGCCAATATCCACATGCGAGTGCGGCACGATCCACAGGTCCCGGATGCGCGGTGGTTTGAGTTCAAGAGTGGTGGCTGCCAGCTCCTTGCCAGCGGACATGACTCGTAACTCGAGCTTGCGGGATTCTTCGCTAGCCGGTAATTTTAACTCAATCCCTTGCTCACCGGCTTTCAACAACATCTTCGCGGCCTCCACCCCATCCACTAGCAAGGTCGCTTCACCTTCGCTGCCGCTGTGCTGCACCGTCACCCTAACCGGCTGCACCGGCCTGCCATCCTGCTTGAGCCAGACCGGAGGCACCTTCACATCGATCACACTGGCTGGTGCCGCTGGCGGCGCATCGGCAGCCAGCACCTGAATCATGGGTAGAAATGGCATCATTGCCACAGCGGCGAGCATGGGGGACTTGGACATTTTCATAATTTTCCAGGGTTCTTGCATTCTACGGCATCATCCACTCATGCCTATCATGTCCCGATGCATTTTCTCCAGGGTCACCTCCTATCCGACAATCCAGCTTGACACCCGCCACCCATTTCGACACCCTGCCGGATATGAATCATTTGAGCACGGGACGAATAGCCGCTTTCTTGTTAGCTAGTGTGATGACCTGTGCCGGTCAGGCCGACTGGGCACGCTTCCGTGGCTCTGATGGCGGCGGCATCGGGGCCGCCGCTGATGTGCCATCTATCCTAACGGAAAAGAACATCCGCTGGAATACTCCCTTGCCGGGTGGCGGCCATGCGTCGCCGGTGCTCTGGGGCAAACAGGTTTTCACTGCCTGCGATGATGTTGCTGGCAAACGTCGCTGCATCACCTGCCTCGATGCGGAGTCCGGCAAAATCCTCTGGACCACCTGGATGCCCTGCGCCGAGCAGCGCATGCATAACGATAACAGCCTGGCCGCCGCCACGCCAGCGGTGGACGCCGATGCGGTTTACATCGGTTGGGTCAGCGGGGATCGGGTCGAAGCCCTCGCTCTCGATCACGACGGCAAGCCATTGTGGCATCGCGATCTGGGCACCTTCCGAGCCAATTTCGGCCCTGGTGCCTCAGTGATGCTCGTCGATGACGTGCTGGTGGTCACTAACGACCAAGATACGCCTGATGCGGCCATCCATGGGCTTGAACGAAAAACCGGCGAAACCCGCTGGCGCATCGCGCGGCACAGCGGCATGCCATCGTATGCCACCCCGGCGCTTCGCTTGGGCAAGGATGCTCGCAAAGAGCTGGTGGTCTCCAGTCCCGCCCACGGCCTCACCGGTATGGACCCCCGCAGCGGCAAACAACTCTGGGCAGTTGAAGGTTTGTTTACTCTAACAGCCATCACCTCGCCAGTGCTAGGCGACGGACTCGTCATGGCCACCGCCGGCCGGGGTGCCACCCGCGAAGGAGCCGTCGTGGCCATTGATGGCGATACCGCACGCTTGCTCTATCGGCCGGAAGCGAAGGTGCCGTATGTACCCACGCCCATCGTTGTCGGGAACTATGTCTATCTGTGGGACGATCAGGGGAGCGTTGCATGCCTCGAATTTAGAACCGGCAAAGAGTTGTGGAACAAAGAAGTGACGGGTCCGACATATACGTCGCCAGTGAGCGATGGGAAACGCATTTTCGGGATAAGCCGCAGGGGCGAACTGGTGGTGTTGGCAGCCTCGCCCGAATTCCAAGAACTCGGCCGTTTCACCTTGCCCGAAGGCACCCACGCCACCCCGGCCATCGCTCATGACAGTCTGTTCATCCGCACCTTCACCCACTTGATGCGGGTCGGCCCCTGATAGGCAATTCGATAACTGGGCTTCTCAGAGACGAGAGAATTGGCGGAGTTGAGGAAGATTTTGAAGGATCCTCGGCACGGGGTGATGACCCGCTACTCCGGCAGATGCCTGATGATCCAACGGACCATTGCGGAGGTAAACTGTTGCTGACGATCTGGGGAACCTCGGCACTGATAACATTTGTCGCTATCAGTAGAATCGGAATCATGCTCCTGAGCATATCGATGCATGGCACCCACTAGCGCCCAGCACCTGCCGGAATGCAAGTCAATTCATCTGCACAGTTCGTGGGACGCATATTCTCTCCAGGCAAAATTGCCGCCTTTCGCAAAAAGACCAATCGCTTCGCAAAATGGGCAGTAAATCGCCTTGTTCGGTGACCCGCCGTGGTGATGATTCGAGGTCGCTTCCGCCGTCTTCCCGACTATTCAATAACATGTCTATCCCGCAAATTTTTCCGATATTTTTGTTGCTAGCCTCTGTTTGGCCGCAGGCCCGAGCCACCGTTGCGCTGGCCCCCCTGTTCGGCTCCAACATGGTGCTGCAACGCGGCAAGCCGGTGCCGGTGACTGGCACGGCTTCACCAGCCAAGACCATCAGTGTCACTTTCAACGGGCAGACGAAGACTGGCACCTCGGACGCTGTCGGCAACTGGCAGGTCATGCTAGATGCGATGGGGGTGAATGCGGTGGGCGGTAACCTGAGCGCCAGCGAGAGCGGAGCTAACACGGTGAGCGTCAGTAATGTGGTGGTTGGGGACGTGTGGATTTGCAGCGGTCAGTCGAACATGGCCTTTGGCTTGGGCGGTTGCAACCGGCAGGTGGACATAGACAGTGCCAACTATCCGGTTTTGCGACAGTTCAGCGTGCCGTTGGTGACCTCGGATGTGGCGCTCAAGACGATGGTTGGCAGTTGGACGGTTTGCAGTCCCTCGAGTGCGTCGGGATTTTCGGCGGTGGCCTTTTACTTTGGCCGAAAAATCTGCCAGGATCAGGGGTCAGCGATACCGATCGGGTTATTTGTTTCGTCGGTGGGTGGGACCCGGATTGACCCTTGGCTGGCCCCCGAGGGAGCCACGGACATTCCGGTGTTGGCACCACTTTACAGCCAGAGCATTTTGCCGTGGGGACCCTTCGCATTGTTCAACGGCATGGTCTATCCATACTCACCATTGCCTGCCAAGGGCTTGGTTTGGTATCAGGGTGAAAACAGCGAGAGCACCAGCCAATCCGCCGATAGTTATTATTTGAAAATGAAGGCGCTATCACAAGGCTACAAGAGGATGTCAGGCATGGATGACTTGGCGTTTTACTTCGTGCAGTTAGCCAACTGGGGCACGCTGCCGACTGATGCCACTCCGGTATTGATATCAGGCGGCTGGGATGCGGATACCCGGATCCAGCAGGCGAATGCGATGGCGTTGCCGCACGCCGGGATGGCCTCGGCGCTGGACATTGGTGACTCGGCGGATATGCATCCGCTCGACAAGCTGGATTTGGGTGAACGCTTGGCATTGTGGGCACTCAAAAACGACTATGGTCGGGCCATCACTGAGACCAGTGGCCCGATCCTCAAGGATGTCACTATCTCTGGCAGCACTCTGGTGTGCGCGTTCGATCACTTCGGCAGCGGCTTGATGGTAGGTTCCAAAACTCCCTATCTGCCCACTGCAGAAGTCGTTGGCGGCAGCCTCCAGAAATTCTCCGTCGCTGCGGCCACCGGATCCTGGTATGCGGCCACCGCCACGATTGTCGGCAATACCGTGGTCGTGTCTTCCCCCTCGGTGGCCGTGCCACGCCGTGTCGCCTATGCCTGTTGGCAGAATCCGGTGGGTTGCAACCTCTACAACAAGGATGGCTTGCCCGCGTCACCATTCTATGTGGATGACGTCAATGCCAAATATACCGTCTCGGCAAGCGCGGGTGTCGGCGGCGGCATAAGTCCTGCTGGCAACACCCCATATCTTAAAAGGAAAACCGCCAGCTATACCATTACCCCGGATGCAGGGAAATTCATTTTGGATGTCACCGTGGACGGCGTCTCTGTGGGGGCAGTCAAATCTTATACTTTTGATCCGCTTTACGCGGGCCACACGATTGCCGCGACCTTTGCAGCGAGCGCGCCGGGATTCACGCTCAATGCCACTGCCAGCGCGGGCGGCAGCTTGAGCCCTAGCGGAGCTATCGGCGTGGTGCAGGGGGCCGGGCAGAGTTTTGCTATCACGCCGAGCGGGGGAGCCATCGTCGCTTTGGCCATCGATGGCCGGCCAATGGGCCAGCGCAGCAAATTCACCTTCGCGGACGTTCGGACCAATCACACGATTGCCGCAACATTTTCCTATCCGCTCAGCGCGCAGGCTGGTTACGGCGGAACGATCACTCCGGCTGGCACGACGGTGGTCACTTGTGGGGGTAGCCAGACGTATAACATCGCGGCGGGCAGCGGCTTTGCCATTGCAAAAATCACCGTTGACGGCGTGAACGTCGGCAGCGGCAATAGTTATACATTTAACAATGTGACGGTCAGCCACTCGATCACCGCCAGCTTCACCGGAAGCAGCGGCACTGGCAGTATCCCGCAGACTGGCAAGATCTATAGTTCGTTTCTAACGGACGCTCTGCCCGCTTCCGGCACGATCAGTTCGTGGCCGTCCTACTTGCCAACCGGAAAATCCCTCACCCCGCAATACACCCCAACCGTCGCCATCATCGACGGCCACAAATTCGTCAGTAACGTGGCTAACGATTACGACTGCCTCAACCTCGGAACCATCGCCGCACCCATCCCTTGCACCGGTGCCACGGTGGTCGTCGTCGCCAAGCCAACGCGCTTTGGCAGCGATACGAGTTGGACGTCGATTGTGGACATTTTCTATGACCGGCTGGTTTTGGGAATCCTCAATGGCAGCGGCAAGTTGGTGGTGCGCCGCAACGGGTCGGTGGATACCAGTACGGCCACCATTCCTGATGGCCAGACGAGCATCCTGAGTTTGGTTGTCCAACAGAACGGCAGCTACAAGGTTTATGCTAACGGTACACAGGTGATGAACATCACCAGCACCAGCAGCCCGGATATGTCGGCGCTCGTTCCAGGAGTGGCAGGCAGTTACGCTAACAATATTACCTTCGGTCGCAACTGGCCTGACGGATGGACGACCTACAACGGCTATTACGGCGATTCGTTTGTGTACACCACCGCGCTCACCGATACCGAACGGATTGGCTTGGAAAATTATCTGGCCAACCGGCTCACCGCCGGCAGCAGTAGCTATGCCACCTGGGCCACCAATCCCGCGCAGGGCCTCAGCGCCGGGGTCAACGACGGTCCTCTGGCCGATCCCGATCACGATGGTATCTCCAATCTGTTGGAGTTTGTTTTAGGTGGAGCGCCAATGGTTGCCTCGAAGGCGATTTTACCGACTATCAAAAATTCTGGTGGGGCGTGGTTTTTCGAGTACCAGCGCAGTGTCATGTCGCTACCGCCGGTGACAGCCCAGGAAGTGGACTACGGCAGTGATCTTATCGGTTGGACGGCGCTGAGCATACCGGCCACCAGCGCCGGCCTGGTGACCATCACGCCTGGCAGTTTATTCGACCATGTGAAAGTGAGCATCCCTGCGCTTGGTGCCAAGACTTTCATCCGGCTCAAGGTCACCCAGCCTTAGTTGCAGGGGGAGCTCACCTGTCCGCCGCTATTTCGCGCTCTCAGCCCTTCCAAGACTGCAGTCAGCATGGCCGTGAATTGGGAGAGGGTTGCGTTTGATAGGAAATACTCAGGATCGGGGAGATTGCAGCAACAGGTCAGGCCAATTCGCGGCAATTCGCAAATTAGCCAATGGTTTCGCGGATTTGGCATTGTCCCGGCGGGTGGGATGATGTTTCATCGGTCCCGAGTTTTCGGCCTTCGACCATTCCGCATGTCTCGTTCCACCTCATCATTGATCTAGCCGCCCCTATGAAACCAACATCCCGCTGCGCTGCCCTGGCCATTTTGCTTGGCGGTTTAGCTGCTATCAGCCAGCCCGTGGCCGGGCAATCGCCCAGTGCGAGTATTCACGTCGATGTGGCGCAAGCGCAGCAGCCGGTGTCGCCGACGCTTTACGGGATATTCATGGAGGAGATCAGTCATGCGTTTGATGGAGGCATATACGCCGAGCTCATTCAGAACCGGAGCTTTGAGGAAGGTGTGCTGCCGGCGGGCATGAAGCTGGTGAAGAAGGACGACGGAGCCCTCAAGATGGAGTTGGAAAAACTCCCGGCAGGCGTTCCCCTGGACAAGTGGCCCATCCCTTGGCCGTGGTTCAACAATTGCGGCTGGCTGCCCGAGCGCGCCTTGCTAGGCTGGTCGATCGACAACCACGGCGGAGCCAGCGGAGAGATGAAACTCACCGATGCCAATCCGATGAATGCCGCATCCAGCCGCTCGCTTGCGATGAAAATAGCGGCTCCCAGCGAGTCCACCGGTCGCTGCACCTTGATCAACAGTGGCTACTGGGGGATCTCCGTGCAGGCAAATACCAGTTATGATTTGAAATGGTACCTGCGCCCAGGCACCTTCGAGGGCACCGTGTCCGCCACCCTCGAATCCAAGGATGGCAAGGTGCTCGCCCAACACGATTTTGGAAAAATTTCCCCGGCCAATACGTGGCAGAAGCTAACGGCAAAATTGCTAGCCACGGCCAGTGATCCTGAGGCGCGCTTTGTTTTGTCGTTTCGCGGCACCGGTGAGTTGCAGGTGGACTGGGTGTCGTTGTTTCCTCCGACCTACAAGAACCGCCCCAATGGCCTGAGGGTGGATTTGGCGAAGCATCTCGAGGCCCTCAAGCCGTCGTTCATCCGCTATCCCGGTGGTTGTTATGTGGAGGGCCTGTCGTGGGAATCGGCACCGGATTGGCGCAAGATGGTGTGCCCGCCGGAAGAACGCCCCGGCCAGTGGGGGTATTGGCAATACCGGTCCACCGATGGCTTCGGCTATCATGAATTCTTGCAATTCTGTGAGGACATCGGCTCCGACGCGATGTATGTGGCATTTTGCGGCATGACCGTTCATCCGGACAACAACGTGCCCGTCGATCAACTCGACCCGGTGATCCAACAGGCGCTTGATGCCATTGAATACGCGCTCGGTCCGGTGAGTTCAAAATGGGGTGCGGTGCGGGCCAAGATGGGCCATCCCAAGACGTTTCCCCTCAAATATATTGAAATTGGCAACGAACATCCGCCAGCGATCTACGGCGACTACTACAAGAAATTTCGGGCCGCGATCAAGGCGAAGTACCCGCAAATGACCGTCATCATGAGCATGTACTGGAGCGGCCTCAACCCGCCGGCCATCGCCAAGGCCGGCGACGAGGCGATTGATGTGGTTGACGAGCATTCCTACCGGCCGTCGGGCTGGATCCGCAACAACTTTGATTACTTCGACAAATACCCGCGAAAACCTTGGAAGATCTATGTCGGCGAATACGCCCATCATCACGGTGGCGGCGACTGGAGCTCGGCGATGGATGACTCTGTCTATCTGATGATGTTGGAGCGCAACGGCGATCTGGTCAAGATGGCGAGTTATGCGCCGCTCTTCGTCAACGTCCACAACAGTTGTTGGGGCGTGAACCTCATCGAGTTCGATTCCTCGCGCAGCTATGTGCACTCGTCCTATCAGGTGCAGAAGACCTACGTCGAAAACCGCCCCGACGTGAATCTGGCCACAGCCGTGGAAGTGTTGCCCAAGCCGGATCCTGCCCAACCGTTGTTTGAAGGCAAGTTCGGCCTCGGCTCATGGAATACCGCCAATGAATTCAAGGAATTGCGCATCTATGACGCCAACAACAAGCTCGTGCTCAGCGAGGATTTCGCCAATCTGGAGCGCTGGGAAACCCCGGGCATCGGCCAATGGAAAACGGAGAATGGCGTGCTCAAACAAACCGACACCACTCGCGGCCCGATCAGTTTGTTCCTCAAGGAGAAGCTTAAGTCCGGGCGCGTCACGGTCAAGGCACGCCGGGTCGGTGGCAGCGAAGGATTTTTGATGTTCTTCCATGCCGACGGGCCGGAGCGTTACATGTTCTGCAACTACGGTGCCGCTCAAAACCACTTCTCCGCCATCCAGGGCACCCCATCCAATACCATTGCCACCAAGGGCGGCGGCGACCTTCAGGGCCCCATCGACAACGAGCGCTGGTATGATATCAGTCTTGTCCTAACGAATAACTCGGCGGAGGCCCTGCTCGACGGCAAACGCGTCAGCAAACTTGAGGCGGACGTATTGCCGGCGTTTTTTGCCAGTTCCGGCTATCAGAAGACGGACAGCACAGTCGTGGTCAAGGCCACCAACTACAACGCCACCCCGCTGGTTGCCTCGATCCAACTCGCCGGAGTAACCAGCGTCGCTGCCAGCGGCCAGCATATCGTCATTCGCGCCGATAAGCCGGAGGCCGAGAACACCCTTGATGCACCTAACCGCATCGTGCCGCAGGTGTTGCCCTTGGACCATTGCGCGAAGAGTTTCCGAGTCACACTGCCGCCTTATTCAGTCAACGTCCTGCGCATCCAAGCCAAGTGAAACCGTCCCCATCTCTCGATCCATCATAACCCCGAACCTTATGTCAAAACCATACGAACGCACCGGAATGAAGAACACCGCAACATGGACCGCCAGCGTCCTGCTGGCATGCGCTGCGGCATGCACCGCGCAATCCACCATCAGCGTCAGCGTTGATAAACCCGGCATCAAGGTGAGTCCCACGCTCTGGGGCATCTTCTTCGAGGATATCAACCTCTCGGCTGACGGCGGACTGTACGCCGAGCTTGTTAGGAACCGCTCGTTCGAGGATGCTGACCAACCGGAAAGTTGGGCCATCAAGGCAGGCGGCACCGCCAAGGCTGAAATGACCGTCGAGGCTGACAAGCCAGTGAGCGCCAAAAACCCGCATTCGCTCAAGGTCACAGTCACTGGCAGTGGCAGCGCGGGAGTGGCCAACAGCGGCTATTATGGCATGTCCGTCATCAAGGACGATACCTATCAATTGTCGCTGGACGCCCGAGGCGGAGCGGATTTCGCCGGGCCTCTAACGGTCACGCTGGAGGCTGCCGACGGGGCGGTGTGCGCGACCGGGCAAATTGACGGCCTGACGCCCGAGTGGAAGCCCTACAAATTATCGCTGAAGGCGGCGGCCACCGACCCGAAGGCGCGTTTGGTGATTAGTTCCGGCAAGCCTGGCACATTTTGGCTAGACATGGTTTCACTTTTTCCGGAGAAGACATGGAAAGGTCATGGTTTCCGCAGCGACCTCTTTGAGATGTTATTGGCACTCAAGCCTGCATTTGTGAGATTTCCCGGGGGTTGTTGGGTTGAGGGGGACACGATGAAGGAAGCGTATCGTTGGAAGCAGACGATCGGTGATATTTCGGAACGGCGCACTCAGAATAATATTTGGGGTTACAAGGCCACCCACGGCATCGGTTATTATGAATACCTGGTGATGTGTGAAGACCTCGGTGCCGAACCCCTTTTTGACATCAACTGCGGCATGTCGCACCGGGAAACCGTCCCCATGAACCAGATGCAGGAATACGTCCAGGACGCCCTCGACGCCATCGAGTATGCTAACGGCCCGGCCGACAGCAAATGGGGTTCGCTGCGTGCCAAGGCCGGCCATCCGGCGCCGTTCCACCTGAAGATGATGGAGATTGGCAACGAAAACGGTGGTGCGGCATACAACGAGCGCTATGCCTTGTTTCATGATGCGATCAAGGCCAAGTGGCCGGACATGCAACTCATTGCCAACGTCTGGGGCGGCATGCCTTCTAACCGAGAGATCGGCATTGTGGACGAGCATTACTATAGCAATCCAGAATTTTTCATCAACAACTCGCACAAGTACGACAGTTATGATCGCAGCAAGTTCAAGGTATTTGTAGGTGAGTACGCGGTGACCGAGGGGACGGGGCAGGGGAGTTTGCGTGGGGCCGTCGGCGAGGCCGCGTTCATGACGGGTTTGGAGCGCAACTCGGATGTGGTGGTGCTCGCCTCGTATGCGCCGCTGTTTGTCAACATCAATCACAAGCGCTGGAACCCCGATTTGATCAACTTCGATAGCGCGAAGGCTTATGGGATCCCGTCCTATCATGTGCAGAAAATGTTTGCCGATCACCGCGGTGCCGTTGTTCTACCCGTCGATGTCAAGTCGTCGGACACGATTGATGCGATTACAGGAATGGTAGGGGTGGGCACATGGAACACACAGGCTGAATACAAGGATATCAAGGTGCAGCGGGGCAATGATACGCTGCTCAAGTGTGATTTTGCGGATGGCACCAAAGGCTGGAAACTTCAAGGCGGCGAGTGGAAGGTGAGCGGCGGGGTGTTAGGGCAGACCGCTGGCGGTACAGACTTCCGGGCCGTCACTGGCGACCCTGGCTGGAGCAACTACACCTACACGCTCAAGGCTCGCAAGACTGGCGGCGACGAGGGATTCCTGGTGATTTTCGGGATGGATGGCGGAGCCGGAAAATCTTGGTGGAACATCGGCGGATGGGGGAATTCCAAGCATTGCATCGAGATGCCGGGTGGCAGCAGCCCCACCGTAAATGGCCACGTCGAGACCGGTCGCTGGTATGACATCAAGGTGGAAGTGATGGGTTCCAGTGTGAAGTGTTATTTGGATGGCAAACTCGTCCAGAAAGCCGAGCGGCCCGCTGTGCGCTCACTTCACGTATCTTCAACTCTCTCGGCCGACGGCAGAGAGATCATCCTCAAGGTCGTCAACGCTTCCAGCAGCGACCAAGCCACCACCATCAAGCTGGACGGTGCTAAGAAAATCGCGGCCCGAGCCAAAGCGATTGTGCTGAGTTCCAAGAATGCGATGGACGAGAATTCCATCGCGGAGCCAGCCAAGGTGGCACCCGTCGAAGGCGAGATTTCTAACGCCTCGCCGAGTTTCACCCACACGTTTCCCGCCAATTCGGTGACCGTGCTCAGGTTGCAGAAGGAATGATCTTGCGAGCCACTGCTCAGTGGATTTTCCAAGCATGACTTAGCCATCTTTACGGCCCCACTGGGCGCAGTGTAGAGGTGATATTGACTGGCTTGTTACTGCGCATCTCATGGGCAGATGTGGGCAAGATGCCCACTCTCCTTGATGTGGGCAAGATGCCCACTTTCCTTGATGGAGACACTCGTCTGTCTTCACTTGACGCGTCTGCCGGGCCGAACTAAAAGTCCTGCCGATGAACGGAGCCAAATCATGAACCATGGCATGCACAGGGCCTTGGCGATGATGGTATGGCCGGGTTGCTTGCTCGTCGGTTCGGCATGGTCGATGGCGGCACCGCTGGCGACTCCTTACACAGCGGACCCTGAGACGCTGCACTTGTGGCACCTCGATGAGACCGCTCCACCCTTCCAAGATTTAGGCAGCAGACCGACCCTGCTGTGGGGGCTGCTCAATGGGGCCCAGGGAGGTGCGCCGGGCTTGGATGGGTTCGCTACGGCGGTGCGTTTCGTGCATTCCGCTCAAAGCGAGCCAGGTGTGGATCGGCCATACGGTCCGATTTTATTGGCGAATCCGAAACTTGGCATCAGTGATGGCGGCGGTGAGAGCACACCCATACCGGTGATGGGTGAGGACGGTGCCTTCACCATGGAAGCGCTCGTTAAGCTCGACATGCTGCCATCGGCCTCGCCGGGATTCGCGGCGGATATCATCACGATGGATCACAAGTCCTCCGATCACCGGGTGTTCCTGTTCCGGATCGAAAAACCCGGCTTCCTGTCCTTTGTCCCGCTCTTCGGCGATGAAGTCCGCGGCGGCGGGCTGGCAACTATCCCGACCAGCGGCCCACACGCCATCAATACCCGCGACTGGTTCCACGTGGCCATCACATACGACGGCAATAAATTCGTGGCTAACAACCTCAGGTTTTATTGGACGCGTTTGGGTTCGGGAGCGGAGGCGGCCAATCAGATCGGCAGCGGCACTCTGTCGGCGGACTTGCGCCGTGAGCTCGGGGATTTCGCCATCGGTAACACCGGAAAATTCAACGACCTCGGCCCGTTTGAATATTTTCCGGGCAGCATCGACGAGGTGCGCATCAGTCGCATCGCAAGGCGGCCCTATGATTTTTGCTTTGTTAGCCCCGAGGCAAAGGCCCGGGCCGAGGCGCGACTCACGCCGGCCCATCGACAGTTGACTCGGGCTGAGCTCAAGATGCGGCAGGTGTTTGTGGATGATAGCATCGCGCCACCGCGCCAGGACGCAACCCCGATGGTTCTAGGGCCGGGGCTGCACCGCTTGGATTTCGATTTCGGCTTTCCCGTCGGCGTAAAGGCCGATCCGCTTGCCGTGAAATGCCGCCTTGATGGTCTTGATGAGGACTGGCATCCGGCTGCCAGCGGCATGACGCTGACGTTTGAAATGATAGGTCAAGACGACCAGTTGTTGGCCCGCACCGAATTTTTTGCCACTCGTTCCAGTTCGGGGTGGGGCAGGGATGTTTTGGACTCACGGCTCACACCGAGGATAGAGCCGCTGTTTATCCCGGAAAACTCCCGCCGCATCCGGGTGGTCATGTCCTCAGGTGCCCCGGATACCACCGGCTGCTGGGTCATTGATGACCTGTCGTTGACGCGCTCCAGCAATCCCGAGGCGAACCTGTGGGCCAATGGCGGTTTCGACAAAGGGGAACGCACCGATCAAATCGGCGGCATCCCCGACGGCTGGGTCCGCGGCGGGAGCGAGCCAGCCATCGCCCGGGTGATGCAAGGCGCCAGCCCCGAACTCGGCCTGCTGGATGCCGAGCAAGACCACTCGGGATTTTGGACTTGCACCCAGAATCTAAGCGTCCGGCCGGGGCCGGGTGGCGAGACGTTTCGCTTGGCCTGGATGGAGGCATTCAACGTCATCTCCGGCTCCTTGCTGCGCTCCACCTTCTTGAATGTGCCCCCAGGAAAATATACTTTTCGGGCCATCGCCGTGGCTGATAGCCCGCTGGGTGGTACCAGCCAACTGGCGTTTCCCATCGTCATCCGCCAGCCGTTTTGGCAACAGGCGTGGTTTCTGCCCCTGCTCGCCGCGGCAGCGGTCATGTTCATTGGCTGGGCGTTATTTCGCAATTACCGACGCCGGGCCCGGGCCCGCATCGCCACCATCAGGCAGGCCAACGCGATTGAGAGGGACCGAGCCCGCATTGCCCGTGACATGCACGACGATCTGGGCACTCGTGTGTCCCTGATGAAACACGCCGCCTCGGTTGTGCGCGAAGCCATCGAGCATGATTCGGCCCAGGCCAGTCGTCAGGTGCAGCGCTTGGAGTCCGCCGCTTCCGATCTGGTTCTGGCCATGGATGGTCTGGTGTGGGCGGTCAATCCCGCCAACGACACCCTTGAGCACCTTGCCAGCCACTTGTCGGGTGTGGCGCAGGAGATTTTTCGGGACGCTCCCGTCACCTTGCGTTTGGCGATACCGATGGATCTGCCCGGCTTGCTGCTGCGCTCGGATTTCCGCCACCATTTTTCACTCATCGTCAAGGAAGCCCTTCACAATATCCTCAAGCATGCCGGCCCCTGCGAAGCCACACTGGAACTCACCGTCGAAGGCGACACCCTGGTGGCGATCATCACCGATACGGGAGCCGGCTTTGATCCCGCTCATCCCAAGGCTGGCAACGGTTTGCGCAACCTGAGCGCCCGCACCGTGGAAATCCATGGTACCTGTGAAATCCAATCGGTGTTTGGTCATGGCACTTCCGTGGTTTTTCGCTGTCCGCTGCACTCAAATCCATTACCCTGATCTCATCCCATGCAACCTACCCCGCGCCGCGTCGCCATCGTCGAAGACGATTCCCTGTTCCGGGAATCGTTCCTCGAAATCATTGCCGCCTCCGACGCTTGGGCCGTCGTCGGTTGCCACGTCCGCGCCGAATCGGCCCTTGAGGACATCCTCTTGGATCCGCCGGAGGCGGTTATTGTCGATATCCAGTTGCCCGGGATGTCCGGCATTGAGCTTGTTAGAAAGCTCAAGCCGCAATGTCCGGCCACGCAATTTCTGATGGTCACGGTTTTTGAGGATGCCGACAAAGTCTTTGAGGCGCTCGCCGCAGGGGCCTCCGGCTATGTCTTGAAACGCGATGTGCATGCTCGGCTGCTAGAGTCCCTCGATGACGTGTTGGCCGGTGGCGCGCCAATGTCCAGTGCCATCGCCCGCAAGGTGGTGCAGCATTTCCAGCTGCCGGTGCCCGAACCGGGGGATGATTTTCAGCTGACCCAGCGCGAAAAGGAAACCCTCGACCTGTTAGTTAAAGGTTTCTTCTACAAGGAAATTGCGAGTGAACTGGGCATCCGCATCGATACCGTGGCCTTCCACCTCGGCAATATCTATCGGAAACTCCAGGTCCGGACCCGCAGCGAGGCCATCCTCAAATACATGCATCGAGAGGCCAAGTCCTGAGACGTTCTCAGGGGAACACCGCCCGATAGAAGCGGGCGGCGGGCAGCGGTTGCGCGTCGAGAAAACTGAAGCTGCCGTCTGCTGCCGCTGACACGGTGGCGCGTGTGATCCACGCCGCGGGATCGGCGAGCGCGTCACTGGCCTGGATTCGATAGATCCGCCCCGCCACCCCGGAAAACAGGACCCGGCTCGAGCCGTCGGGCTGGAGCTGGATCGAGAGCGCTTGTTGGACCGGGGCGTCTGGCGGGATGAGGGTGATTTGGACGGTTAGATTCGTGATTCCGCCTTGGGCGTCGCGGATCGAGTAGGTAAAGGAGTCCGGGGCGGCATCACCGGGACGAGGGGTGTAGATAAGCCAGCCGTTAGCCACGCTGAGGGAGGCACCGTTGATGCTGAGTGGTGAGGTTGATAGAAAGTCGAAGGGTCCTGCGCCATCATTGGCCATAAGGGAGGCGACGCTCATGCGAACCGTGGTGCCAGGGTCATGAGTAACACGGTCGGCACCGGGTTCCGCAGCGCTTCCGGTCGTGAAGTGGTAGCGGCCGGAACCCACCGCGAAGACAGCCGCGCCAGCCTCCATGCGAAGAAACGTCACACCGTCGGATGTGGTGGCCAGCCGGCCGCTTTCCTGCACCTCGGCGGCGGAGTTGGCCGGCACATATATCACGGCACGGGTGTTGGCCGGAATGCTCGTGACGAGCGAAAAGCCCCCAGCGTATTGGAGCCAGGCGGTGGTGATCAGGCCGTGAATCGAGCGCAGGCTGCCGCTGGCACTGGTGAGCTGGCTGCCGGGCCTCGGGTGGATGATGATTTTTTGATAGCCCGGGGTTGAGGGGTCCTGATCGATGCCGGCGACGGTGGAGTAGAGCCACTCACCGCACGAGCCTAACGAGTAATGATTGAACGAATTCATGCCGGGGTCCTGGAAGCCGTTTTGTGGCGTCAACCCGTCCCAGCGCTCCCAGATGGTGGTGGCACCGAGTTTGACTGAAAACAGCCATGAGGGGAATGTGTCTTGGAGCAGAAGGCGGTAGGCGGTGTCGGTCTTGCCTGCGGCGGTGAGTGCGGGAAGCAGATAACTCACGCCGACAAAACCGGTGGATAGATGGTCGCCCTTGGCAATGATATCATTCTCCAACAACTGGGCGGCGACTGGGCGCAAGGCCTCGGGCAGCAGGTCGAACTTGAGGGCCATGGCATAGGCGCACTGGGTGCTGCCGGTGATGGCAGCGCTGGTCGGGTTGACGTACTTGTTGATGAACGCGGTCTTGATGGTTTGGAACAGGGCGGCATAGGTGGCAGCATCGGCGGTCTTGCCCAGCGCGGCCGCCGCCTGCGCCACCAATCCGGTGGAGTAGGCATAGTAGGCGGTGCCGATGAGTTCCTTGTTCGTATCAGCGTTGATCGAGAGCCAGTCGCCGTAGTCATTGCCGCGCGAGCCGCTGCGGATCGAGTTGGAGCTTTGGGATTTGCACCACTCGATCCACTGGACCATGGCCGGAAAGTTTTTGGCGAGCAGGCGCAGGTCGCCGTATGCCTGATAGATTGTCCACGGGCTAATGACCCCGGCGTCGCCCCAGGCCGGGGTTCCGCTGGATGTGCCGGCATTGGGGGAGACGTCGGTGAATCTG
>Ga0118677_10006942_pt1 | contig 18940 bp, 14 predicted proteins | sample AliMusrvi5mmetaG_FD_86154 | JGI IMG/M metagenome (GOLD analysis project Ga0118677, IMG submission 86154) | reverse complement strand
GTATTGTCATTAGCAATAAGCGGGAGTTATATTTTTGCAGGTACTAACTCTGGTGGAATTTGGGAATTATTATTATCTAAATTAATTATTGAAAAGAATAAATGACAAAAGAAATAAAAAGCATTAAAAAAAAGTGAAATTTATAAAAGAATAATTGCCCAGTTGATAACGAAAATATTACCGACAATTTTTTTTTTGCGGGTTTAAGAGCGGGCAGAAATGGACGTGCTCTTTCAACCATTTGTACGCGCAGAAAGGGCAGTGCCTTTAATTCCTGGAAAAAAAACATGAACGGAAATATTCTGCCCGTTTTGCCCAATACAAATAAAACAATCTATTGAGCAATAAAACAAAACAAAATGAAAAAAACAATTTTGCTCTTTTTAGGACTTGTATTTTTCACATTCAAGAATCAAGCACAAACAGTAACCGACTTTGATGGTAATGTTTATAATACTGTCGTAATTGGCACACAGACATGGATGAAAGAAAACCTTAAAGTGACCCACTATAACACCGGCGTTCCAATACCCAATGTGAAGAATAGTAATATATGGGATACTCTCACCACCGGGGCGCGGGCTTATTACAATAATGACTCTGCAGGCTATGCACCTGTTCATGGATCATTATACAACTGGTATGCAGTGACCAATCTTTGCCCATCCCATTGGCATGTACCTGTTGACAATGATTGGATAGTTTTAAACGGCTATTTAGGCGGCACAAACAACGCCGGTGGCAAATTAAAATCAATTACCGGCTGGAACAGCCCTAATTCAGGCGCTACCAACAGCAGTGGTTTCAGCGCCAAGGCAGGCGGTGACCGTTATGATAGCGGACCTTACAACTACATTGGATTTTTTGGTCACTGGTGGTCATCCACAGCCAATGGTGGCAATTTACGATGGGCATTGTTGCTGAGTTATGATACAGCCCAGGCTTTGATGTACTATTTCAATGTAAACAACGGGTTTTTGGTTCGCTGTGTTTGCGATTCTGTTGTCACTAAAATAAATGAAACCGGTGCTGATAATCTTTTTAAAATATTCCCCAACCCTGCAAATGAAAGTGTCGCCATTGAATGTTTAGAGAAAAATGGAATAAAAATAACTATCAGTAATATTGTTGGAGAATGTGTGTTGCAAAAAGAATTAAACAATAATGTTAATGAAATAGACATTAGCCTTTTGCCTTCAGGAATGTACATAGTTAAAGTTTCCGGTTCAAACTGGACAGTTCAGAAAAAACTGATTAAAGAATAATATAAAGTGCATAACTTATATTGCCGACCATGTTATTTTTTGGGGGTGGACATGGGTAAGAACGGGAAGTGCTTTCTATCAAGTTTCGTGCGGACAGAAAGTGACGTGCTCTTAAATCCCCCAAAAAAAACACGGCGGCAAGGTGCTGCCCGTTATCCAAAAGGAATATTAAAAAAAACCACAATAACTAAAGTTTCAAATTACCTGAAACACCCACACGAAGACACTCTTCCAAATGGAAATTTCCCTTTCTTATTAAAGTGAAAGAAGATTAATTTCAATTTCTTGAATTATAATTTCAATGACCGTTGACTATTGACTATTGACTATTGACTATTGACTAATGCCAATTGACTTTTTTTATTTAATTTCGTAAAAAATTCCACGAGGTGTTGAAATTTATAAAAAAACTGGCAGAGCGATATTCCGACATTTACAAATACTCTCTTTTCATTATTTGTGCAGCTCTTGTTGTGCTTCAGTTTCCCGTTGAAGGAAAATTCAAATACGAGTTTCAAAAAGGCAAGCCCTGGATGCACCCTGACCTTATCGCTCCATTTGATTTTGCTGTGTTGAAAACGGATGAACAATTAAATTCGGAAAAGGCCATAGCCGTGAAAAGCATGAAGCCTTATTTCTCGAAAAGTGCGAAGGTGAAGGATGAAAATGTGAAATCATTTGTCACGTCTTTTGATACGAAATGGACAGGTAAATATGGTGAGAAAAGCCCGGACCAGCGCAAGCTCAACCTGAAAACGGCTGTCAGCATTCTCGACAGTGTTTATAATAAAGGGATCATTCAACTGAACGATTCCGTTGAAAATAAATCCGACGATTTTGTGGTGAATATTGTGAACGGCAATGTGGCTGAAGAAAAGGAATTGTCCGAACTCTACACCATACAAACTGCCGACAATTACATTGTTTCTACACTGAATAAAAGCAGAGGAATTGACAAGGATTTGTTGAAGCCGCTGCTTGAAAATGCCATCACCCAGAACGTGTTTTATGACACTGCTACAACAAACAAATACAAACAGAATTTGCTGGGCAATATCTCTACAACACTTGGCATGGTGCAGAGAGGGGAGAGGGTTATATCAAAAGGCGACCTTGTGACGGCAGGCAATTTTCAATCAATAGAATCTTTGAAAAAGGAATACGAATCGCAGCTTGGCGCATCGTCAAAATACCTGGCAATACTGCTGGGGCAGGTGATGCTGGTGTGCATTTCATTTTTGGTATTGATGCTTTTTCTCATGTCTTTCAGAAAAGATGTCCTTGCTGACAACAAAAAAGTGTTCTTCATCTTGTTCAATATTTTCCTGATGGTGATCATCACAAGCGCTGTTGTAAGGCTTGATGTAATCTATCTTTATCTCGTTCCGATTTGCATTGTACCTGTTATTATCAGGGCGTTTTTTGATACACGGTTGGCGTTGTTTGTTTATATTGTTACTATCATCATCATCGGTTTTCTTGTTCCAAATAGTTTTGAGTTTATTTTCCTGCAGCTTATTTCGGGCATTGTCACCATCGTGAGCATAGTGAATCTGAGAAAAAGATCGCAGTTCTTCTTTACATCCATACTGGTGTTTACCACCTACACTGCAACATACGTAGGCATGACGCTTATGCAGGATGGAAGCCTTGCGGATATCAATGTAAATAACTTCATCTGGTTTGCCGGAAGTTCATTGCTGATTTTGTTTTCATATCCATTAATTTTTGTTTATGAAAAACTGTTTGGACTAATCACTGATGTATCGCTGATGGAGCTTTCCGACATCAACAGCCGTCTGCTTCGCGAGCTTTCACTACATGCTCCTGCAACACTTCAACATTCAATGCAGGTTGCAAACCTTGCCGAGGAAGCAATAAATGAAATAGGTGGAAATGCTCTGCTGGTAAGGGCTGGCGCGCTTTATCATGATATCGGGAAAATGGATATGCCATTATACTTTACCGAAAATCAGGGTAACGGTATCAACCCGCATGATGAACTTACATCGGAAGAAAGCGCTGAAATCATCATCAGCCATGTGATCAGAGGAATTGAACATGCCAAAGATCATAACATCCCTGAGCGTATTATTGATTTTATCAGATCGCATCACGGAACAAGGAGAACACAATTTTTTTATTTGCAATACAAAAAAAACAACCCTGATGAAGTAGTGGAAGAAAGTAAATTCAGGTATCACGGACCAATACCATTTTCTAAAGAAACCGCAGTGGTTATGATGGCCGACTCGGTTGAAGCCGTGTCGCGTTCACTGAAAAACCCTGATGAAAAAACAATCAATGGGATGGTAGATAGTGTTATCAATATGCAGATAGAGCAACAGCAATTTGTAAATGCTGACATTACTTTCAGAGATATTGCAATGATCAAAAAAGTGTTTAAGAAAAAGCTGCAATACATTTTTCATGCAAGGATAGAGTATCCTACCTAGCAAAGTAGATGGACAAAAAAAGGAATTGTAGAAAAATTCCAAGTCTCAAATTCCAAAATAATAGCCACTGAAAATTTGCTCAGAGTGCCTATTATCTCTAAACAATTTCGCCACATAGTGAAAAGTTCAAAATAAAAGCATCAATTGCAGTCGGTTTTAACCGACTGAAAAAAAGATAAAAGCATCTGGCTTTAGCCTCATAATTACAAAGAATGATGCTAAAGCAATAAGGCACTTAACTTTATTATCAGTCCGATAAATCAGACTGCAATGGATATTCTGAACTCAATTTGGGGAAGTTATTTTGAAAGTTTCACATAGGCATAGTAGGTGCATAGAAAATCACATAGGTAAAAGTCAGGAATTATCAGATTTTTTTTTGAATAAGCTATGTGAAACCTATGTTTCTAGTGTGCCTATGTGGTAAATAAAAAGTATTTCAACAAAGAACAATCAATTCAAAGTATCTTCTAAATTTCCTAAAGAGGTAGGTGGTTCGCCAGTATTCGGCTTTACATTATTGGTAAATTTGCATTACAAGCTCTTCGATTTTTTTCTTCAACATTTTTTTGGGGATCAACCCGACAAATCCTTCAATACCCATTTCGCCATAATACACTCCTGGCAGCAATGCAAATTTTATCCATGCTTCAACATGTACAGTTTTTTCCGACACTACAGTCTTCATAAACTGGGGAGCAGTAAATAATCCGTATCCTTTTTTCCAAATGGTTTCGCCTTTATAATAAAATACTTTGAAGCCTTCTCTGACCATAAAACTATTGACTAAACTTTGCAGACTGGCCGCATCTTTTGGGACAGAGTAATCCTTGATGTATCTTGACATGTTTTTATTTGTGATTTAAGATTAGTGATTTCTGATTTATTAATGTTGTCATTAATTTTAAAAAGAAATTAATCCGGTAGAAAAGCATTAATTAGCTTTCTACCGGATCAGGTATCTTGTGTTTTCGTTGGTTAATTATTGACAGTTTATTCAACAACAATTTTGGCAACATGATTTTCGTTGTTACAAACAAATTTCAAATAATAAACACCTTTGGCATAGTTTGAAAAATTTAGTTTTGTAGAAAAAGTGGAGTTGATCAATCCGGGAAATTCAGAATAAACCAGCTGCCCCTGCATATCATAAATAGTAATGGCCGCATTGCCTGAGGTAATATTATTCACTGTTAAGATGCAATTATCCTTTGTGGGATTTGGAAACAATGAAAGATTACTGTCGTTACCAAATTCATTGATGCCAACAATTGTTATGCTGTGAGTAATGGTGTTTGTGCCACAAGCATTGGTGGCCACCAGAGTCACTGTGTAGGTTCCGGGTGTTGCATAAGTATTCGAAGGATCCTGCAATGAAGAAGTATTGCCATCGCCAAAGTCCCATGAATAAGTTGTCGCATTTGTCGAGGTATTGGTGAAGGAGACTGTCTGCCCGTTAGGAGTTGAAAAGAATCCTGCAACAGTCGTTGGGCAATCAAAAATATGAATGTTGTCAAATGCCAATCCTTCTGCAGTGAGAAAAACACCGCCGTTATTCAGTACTCTGAGTTTAACATCTGATAAACCACCGAGGCTGGTGAGAGCATGTGATGCTGTGAGCCATCCGCCTGAGCTGCCTGACCACCCGGTATTCAGTAAACCATTGTACCAATTATTAGGATCGCCATTTGCTCCAATGGTTGTCCATGTAGCGCCATCATCAGTACTTGACTGCAGTTGTGCACTACCCAAAATAGAAGTTTCATACCAGATATCCAATTTGATGAATGGGCTTGTCATTGAAGAAAAATCAAGGCATGGTGTTTCAACCCATGAATTCTCATTGGAATTTTGATCTCCTGTGAGATTCGTGACCCATGAATTTGGACTTGATGCAGCAGAATCTATTGTCGGTTTTGCTGGAGTTCCCAGGGCCCATGAGGAATTTGTTCCACCAGCCATCCAGTATGAATCTCCTCCGTCAAAATTTTCATCATAAGGGTAAGTTGAAATAATCGGGAAAACAGTAATGACAGTAGTTGTTGTATCATTCGTGTGATCTCCATCACCGGCCAGTTGTGTCGTTGCAATAAAATTATACGTGCCAACAACAGAAAGGTCAGCGCCTGCTATAAAGGTATAAACAAGAGAATCCCCCGGTAATATTGTTGAACTGACATTTTCTGTAACGAAGGTACTACCTCCGTTTAATGAGTATGCAACAGGAAATCCAGATTGAGAAGCAATGCCAAAGTTTTTAATTTTGACTCTAACAGTTTCAGAATTTGTAAGCCCGCAACCACTGCCCGGAGTGATGATCTGAGTAACTCCAAGATCAGCAGGTGGAGAATCATAAATTTTAAAATCATCAAATGCTGCGCCTTCACTGGCAGCGCCTGTCACTCCATTAAATTGAACTCTGAAAACAACATTTGCCTGACCTGCAAGAGAAGTTATTTCGTGCTTTGCATTAATCCATCCACCTGCACTCCCTGACCATCCAAGAAGCCCATTATACCAATTGTGTGGGTCACCATAAGCACCTACCGCTGAAAAGCTGGCGCCACCATCCGTTGAAACCTGCAGATTAAGACTGCTGGTTGTAGTGGTTTCATACCAAACATTTAATTCAACATAAGGAAGAGTCATACTGCTTAAATCAAAGCAATGACTTTCAACATAAGAAAGTTCGCCTGTATTACACTGACCTGTAAGATTAGTTTTCCAGGCATTGACACCGCTGGCAGCAGAATTGATGATAGTGCTTGCCGGAGTACCGAAAGCCCACGAAGAATTAACCCCACCCGCAGACCATGTGAAAGGTCCGGCTTCAAAATCCTGAGTATATGGGAAAGTGCTAATAATAGGACGATTTATTATTGATACGGTTAATGTGTCATTGGAATGGTCGCCATCCAGAGGGACCGATGAATATGCAATTAAACTATAAGTTCCCTGAGTGGTGAAAATAACCGGAGTTGAAAAAGTATAATTCAAAGAATCGCCCGGAAGAATAGTGTCAGTAACAGTTTCAGTGGTTACCCCACTTCCGTTAAAGTTATAAGCAACATTGAAATTATACAATGAATCAGCTCCGGGATTAGTTATTGTGATTGTTACATTTTGACTGCCCAGTCCACAACCGGAGACTGGTGATGTGATTGAAGTTACAGCAGCGTCAATCTGGTTAAGTTCAGTAATTGCTATATCAAATGCCGTGGTTTGATTAACACCCAAAATAGCATTTGTGGACACAAGTATAAAATAGGTTGTGTCCTTTAGCAGTGCAACGTTAGCTATTGAAGGGTTTCCAACCAGGTTTGTTGCCTGAGCCATACAAACAGCAGTGGTATCATCAAAACATTTGTATGAAACAAAAACACCTACAGCCTGGCCTGTGTTTGAAAGTGTAATGTTAACATTCATGTCATGTGACGGAATTAATTTGAATAAGTAATCATTCCCATTCATGTAAGTACTGCTACAGGCACTGGTGGAACTGTAGGGGTTACCAACTGTGCTTGTATTAAAGCCGGTTTGTGAGAAGGGCAGTGCTGTTACAACATAAGCGCTATCGCAGTTATATCCCACCTGAGCGAAGGCCCGGTCAGCAAAAAACATTAGTGTTATTGCTGCAAAAAGAGTAAAAAGTTTTTTCATATTGTTAAGGTATTGGTTTAGGTTCAGCGTTAAAGAAGGCTTAAATTTACAAGATATGGACAGAAAGAGTAAAGGATATTTTTATTCAGAACAAAAATGCTTTGCACAACAAGTGAATTACACACTGAAAATAATTGATAAAAATCGTTTAGTATCTCTGCTTTTTCCACCATTTTATTATTTTATCTTAAAGCTATTTCAAAGAAATGGTGAGATTGCACGCAGGAAAATTCCCCGAGTAAATGCATTAACCATATCATAAGAAGTAACGGGAACCTTCAGTTCTACCAATGGTTTTAGAGTGCCGGTGACCTGGTTTTTTGTAAGCAGAAAACTGCCGCAAATGATGGCATACTGAAACTGCCTGTAGTTGATAAATGGTTTGTCAAAAATATTGACAATTGTGTATTCAAGCTTTTTTGAACAAAAATTATTTATCAGCGTTTGCAACTCGTCCTGCTCTTTAAATTCAGGCGAAGTGTTGTCAGTTGCAGCCTGCATGATAAGGATTCTGTCGCCGTCTTTCAGTGAAGAAAGTTTAGGAGTGTCCTCAATATATTTTTTGAAATCACCTTTGTTTCTTGCCATGACAATGCCATAAGTAGTGATGTGCATTTCCTTTGGCAAAATGTTTTCAGCCTGTTTGAAAGAACTTGTTGGTAGTATTGTAAGTTTAGGTTGCGGTAAAAGATTTGGCAGCCGCATTGGCAGATCCTTTTGCCTTATGAAGAGTGCAAGGCAGGATTTATCAACAAGGTCGCGCGTGATCTCAATTTGCGAATTTGTCAGTTGACCATCGCGTGCATTTATTTTATCAGGCACAGCCAACAGAACAAGTTCATTTCTGGCAATAATATCTCCGAGTATTGACTTGGTCACATAAGCAGATACCGGGATCATTTCTTTGAAAGCAATGGCTAATTCAGATTGGTTAGTGTTTTCGGTGCAACTGAACTCAAGCATTTTTGTCTGATAAGCCAGTTCAACCTGTCCCCTTGTGATTGCAGCCAGTTCATGAATGTCGGATTTGTTGTGAACAACAATGAACGGAATGGAATATTCCTGGAAATGGCGAACAAGTTTTTTTTCAGGTTCAGCAAACAAATTTCCTGTTATGATCAGTACAGCAAAATCAATAATTTTAAGAACCCCCAGCGTCATCAGCACACGTTTCTCACCTGCATCACCATAGTCATCAATACCTGATGAGTCAACAAGTATCACATCGCCGACAGGGGCAATGGTTGCTGAGAATTTTGATGGCTCTTTTGTGCTGCCGGAAATCGAGGAAACTTCTGCAGCTTCACGACCGGCAAGAATATTAATGAGAGAACTTTTGCCACAGTTCTTTCTTCCAAAAAAACCAATGCAAGGCTTGGAATCAGTTGCAACCGGTTTCTTCAATGGATCGAATGATATGAGTAATTGTTCTGTCATAAAAAGATTCTTCAAATTTACAAAGTTTTTACTTATTTCATAATAAAATCGCAGCAGATAACTAATTTTGCAAAAAATCTGATTTACTATGAAATTTTCAAAAACAATAATTTACTTCTTTTTCTCATTATTTCTTCTGTCATCTTCATTTGCACAGCAGAGATACACATTCACTACGGATAAAGAACTTAAGGCAACTTCAATAAAAAATCAGGGCAATACAGGCACCTGTTGGAGCTTTGGCATCTGTTCAATGCTTGAATCGGAAATGTTGCGTAAAGGCCTTGAAGAATCTGACTTCTCAGAGATGTATGTGGTGAGATGCGCTTTTGTTGAAAAGGCGAAGCTATATGTCCGCATGCATGGAAAATGTAATTTTGGTCAGGGTGGAGAAGCTCATGATGTGATCAACTTGATGAAGATTTATGGGATGGTTCCCAAGTCGGTTTATGCAGGAAAAAAGGAGGCAGAAAGATCTTACGACCATACCCAGATTGAAATAGATTTGAGGTCTTATCTGGATACTCTTATTGCAAAGAACCCTGATAAAATGCCTGCTGATTGGATAAAAGATTATGAAAAAATTCTTGATAAAAAATTTGGGAAAGTTCCGGAATCATTTAAATACGAGAAAAAATCCTACACTCCTATGACCTACATGAAAGACGTTATCGGAGTGAATCCTGATGATTATATTGAGTTCACTTCATTCACGCATCATCCTTTTTATACAAAGTTTTTCCTTGAAATTCCTGACAATTGGGCATGCAATCAGTATAACAATATCCCAATTGGCGAACTGGTACAGATAATTGATTCAAGCATTGCAAAAGGCTACACTGTAGGATGGGGTGGCGATGAGAGTGAGAAAGAATTTTCAGCACACAGTTCATTGGCAATAGTGCCTGCAAAGGAATGGAATCACAAGTCGCAGGCTGAAAAAGACAGCACACTTTTAGTGCCTGAAAAAGAAGCAAAAGTTTCACAGGAAATGCGGCAGATTGCTTTTGATAATTACAATACGACAGACGATCATTTTATGCACATCACCGGGATTGCGCATGATCAGAATGGAAATAAATATTACATCACCAAGAACTCCTGGGGAATTCGGGGCAAGAAGGAAGGCTATGTTTATCTTTCTGAAGAATACGTGAGATTGAAAACAATCTCGATCATGGTGAATAAAAATGTAGTTCCTTCAAAGACACTTGAAGCTTGTGGCCTTAAATAAAGCACCACATTCCAAGCCCCAAATTTCAAGCTTCAAGGTGGTGCCTTGGAATTTGGAATTTGGAACTTGGAATTTCTTTAATGATTCTTTAGCTTTTCAGAAATAAGAACTCCTCCCTGCGCCATATTTTCATAAGGGTTTTCCTTTATAAAAACAACATAAGCATCCTTTGGAATGTTCATGATATCGCTTGCCAGTTGAGAGATCTCTCTTGCAAGTTTTTCTTTTTTCTCTAATGACAATACAGGTCCTTCAATTGTGATTACAGGCATAATATTTCTCCTTTAAATGATTTGTGATTATTGAATTTTCAACAAAGTTAGAGAAATTAAACGAAGAAGATGTTAAGGTTTATTCCTTTTTCAAACAGGAATACATTTACTAAAGATTCAAAGCTTCTCTGAGAAGTTTATATCCACTGTTACTGACTTTCAAACGTTCATTATTTTTCAAAACTGCTACATAATTTTCTTTGTCATAATAGTCCAATCGTTGAATACTGCTGACATTTGCAATGTAGGAACGGTGAATGCGAATAAAATTTTTAGGGTCAAGATGTGTTTCAAAATACTTCATGGTTTTCTCCTTCAGAAAACTTCCTTCCTTTGTATGTATCTTTACATAATCACCATCGGCTTCGAGATAAATTATTTCATCAGATGGTATGACATGTATTTTTGTTCCGCTACGCACGGCAATGCGGTCAATGATCTCGGGCTTTTCATCAATAGCTCTGAGCACTGATCTGATTTTGTTGTCATCTTTCGAATTACTGTTTATTCTTTCTTTTGCTTTATTCACGGCATTGGAAAACCTTTCACGCGAAAATGGTTTCAAAAGATAATCTGTTGCATTTGCCTCAAATGCTTTGATGGCATACTGATCAAAGGCAGTTGTGAAAATAATGACAGGCTTGTGTTCTGCCAGTTCGAGAACTTCAAAACCTGTAAGTTTTGGCATTTGAATATCGAGGAAGACCAGGTCAGGCTTAAGTTCATTTATTGCTTTCAATCCGCTGAAACCATCAGAGAATTCAGCAACAAGCTCCAGGTCATCAAAAGCAGTCAGATAATTTTTTAATAAAACTCTTGCTGCTTCTTCATCTTCTATGATGATAGTTTTGATTTTCATTTTAAATGTTTTGTTCAAAGTTTATAGTTCAAAGTTCAAGGTAAAGCATTTCAATATTTTTTCTTGCCGCTAAGACTGAAAGACTCAAAGTTTCTCTAAGAAATTACAATCTTTTTCAATGTTTCGTGTATCTTCATGCCTTGGTGCCTTTGCGGCAATTTTATGTTCAATGTTTCTTTTAAAGTTCTTTTATAGGTATCGCCAGTTCTGCTATAAAAACCGATCCTTCTATTGTTGTTTTTAATAGTTCCGAACTGCCATAGATCAGGTGCAGCCTGTCCTTGATATTTTTCAATCCAATACCTGCACCTTTTCTTGATCTTGCTGTCGGATCGAAATTGTTTCTGATAATAATTTGAAGGAAATTTCCATTCATTTTGCATGAAGTAGTAATAGTGATTGGTTCCGTACTTTCATACACTCCATGTTTCACCGCATTTTCATAGAGAGGCTGTAAAATCATTGAAGGAAGTTCGTGATTCAGGCAGGCTTCATCCACATCATATTCTTTAATGAGTTTTGAACCAAAACGTATCTGCTCAATGTCTAAATAGCGTTTGATGTTCTCAAGTTCCACCTGTAGAGTTGTGGTATTATTTTCAGGTTGCCTGATAGAAAATCTGAGAAAATCGGAAAGCTTGATGATCATTTCCTGCGCTTTTTCAGGATTGGTAATGGTTAACGAACTTATCGAATTCAGTGAATTGAAAAGGAAATGAGGATTTATTTGTGATCGCAGACTATCCAGTTCAACTTGTTTTACAATGTCATTGAGTTTAGCTTCTCTCACGGCTTGTTCCTGCTGGTTATTGTAGTAAATGATCATGTAATAGATCAGAACAATTATTGAATAAAAAAAGACACCGCTAACTATTCTCCAGGCAATGCTGCTGTCAAAGAATTTAAGATAGGCAGGTTCGTTTATAATTGATTTGAGAATTGCGCTGCATCCGGCGATCCAAATAACGAGGATGATCGAAGCTGATGAAAAATGATTGATGAATTGGTTGATGGCGGTCTTTTTATCCGGTTTTGAATAAGCCACGATATACCAGATAGCCAGTCCCAGCAATGCAAAAGAAATATTGAAGAATAGTCCGTCTATGATAGCCGATTCAATGGTGATCAAATAGAGGCTTTGCAAAATAAAAACATGGATAGCGGAAACCACTATCCATATTGAAATGTAGATAAGAATTAATTTTCGGTTGCTCAGAAAAGGATGATCCATCGAATAAGTTCAAAGTTTAAGGTTCAAGGTTCAAGGTTCAAAGTTGCGGTTTTTTACCAATTACCATTATGACCAATGACTAATGACTATTGACTATTGACTATTGACTAATAACTTTTAATATCCCCACCCCCGAATATAGCAGACCCTTTAATGATCAGTTCGCGGTCAGATTGAATTCCTGCATTTCTAACGATGGTACGTTTGTCATTGAACCCGCCTAAAATTGAAGTCACTTGTATTGTCACTTTCCAGTCGGTTGGAACAATAATGCTTATTCCTCCAAAGATACAATCCACTTCAAGAATATTTGTACCTGCAGCCAATGTGGCTTGCGTTAGATCAAGTTCACAACCTCCAAAGATATTTGAGATCTTGCCGCCCTTGAATTCAGTAGGAGGGACCTTATGTTTTCCACCGCCGAAAATATTATTCAGAACAATAAACCCTGCATCATTCTTCAGTTCGCTCGTGTTTTCAAAATGATGGTGATGATGATGTTCTTTGATGTATTTGTGAAAAATAGTTCTGCGTGCAATAATCAGAACTCCTATTAATACTAATAATCCAGGCCAGAAATCGAGTTCAAAATTATCAGGAAGAAAAAACAATCGTGGCAGCAAAAAGAATCCTCCTATCAGCATGAGTATAATCCCTGAAAAATTATGATTTTCTTTGAAAAGATTTAATATCCCAATTGCTATCAGAAGCATGGGCCACGAAAAGATGATATGCTTGTAAGCATGATCAATTAAACCGGTGTTGAATCCAAGCAGAAGTACTCCGCTTGCGATGAGCATTAGCCCGAAAATGATTTTTCTCATACGTCTTTGTTTACTGCAAAAATAAGGTGTTGTTTCCATTGTTTTGTAATTTAGCGTAAATTTATTTTTTTAATTGTGCAGCAAAAGTATATAGCTACGCAGTTGTGGGGAATAGCAAATCTTTGTCCTGAGTGTGTTCCCCGATGAGTTGGGGAAAAGAGAGGTTGAAGGAAGAACCAAGTCTCAAGTTCCAAATTCCAAATTCCAAGGGGGGGCATTTGGGAAACTTGAGTTGGGAAAAATAAAGGCTTTAAGAAGTATGCTTTTATCTCATGCTAATGATGGATTCTTTTGATGATAATGCTTATTGAACATTGCCCTTCTTTCTTCTCCCTGTCCGGAATTGGCATTCTCTTCGGCACTTGTTGCAATCATAAATGTCAAAGCCACGCTCATTTTTTAAGGAGGAAAATTTTCTGCACAATTTTTGGATCACTGTTGTGCCATCCAAAGCCTGCGGCGGACAAACATCCAGGCATATTCTACAATTGGGAGGGCAATCAAAGCCAGTAACCATGGGGTCTTCCTGAAGTTTGGCATTTGTCAGAATGGCGCCTATATAAACCATGTTTCCCAGGTCTTCATTGATGAGCAGTGTGTTTCTTCCCAATATTCCAAGCCCTGCAAGATAAGCGGAATGACGCAAAGAAATTATACCCTGTCCATGCTTGTTTTCTTCGTCCCACGATAAATAGGGAACATCAGCAGGAATGAGAATTCCATGTTGATTATGCTTTTGTAAAAATCTGCAAAGTTCCATTCCTATCCTGTCGAGTTCGGCATACATTAAATACGCTGCATGCGAGTAGGGGACAGGGTTTGAAGCCAGAATATTTTCAGTTGGCATTTGTTTCAGAAACACAATTACCGACTGACTTTCCTTGTAAATATCTGTAGGGTGAAAACCTTTTGGAGCTTCTGTATATCGTGCAATGCCTGCAATTCCGCACTTCTCTGCGCCTGTTCTTAAAGCAAATTCTTTAATTTCATTTGATGTCATAAACTGTTTCTGAATTGAATGATGGGTATTAAAATCACTTTAAAATTATTTTCGTTCAAAATTGTCTTCATCAACATTGATCCTGTCACCGTGCGATTTTGGCTGCGACACTACCAGGAACGTCAGATTGCTTTCTTTATTGTTCGCTATTCTGTGTTTCTCTCCGGGTTTAATAAAAATCCCTTTGTCTTTCTCAACAATATAAGTTTTACCATCAATATCAAAAGTTGCTTCTCCTTCCAATATGTAAAAGAATTGCTGTGCTTTTTCATGATAGTGGAGCTTTTCTTTTGTCAGTGCTGGCATGGTTTCTTTAATAACCGATAGATTGTCGGATTTCACAAAATGCCACCCATCACATCCATCGCCCCACAGGTAATGTTCACCACTTTTAATATCAATTATTTTTGTCATCAGTCATCAGTCATCAGTCATTTGTCATTAGTCATAAGTCATAAGTCAGCAGCCACAGTGTCATTGACCATTGACCATTGACCAATGACCAATGACTATTGACTATTGACTATTGACTATATTTTGTATAGGTCTCCGTTAAGGTATTTCAATCCTGAATCACAAATAATGGTAACAATGCGCTTGCCGGGCCCTATGATACGTGCTCTCTGAATGGCAGCCCACACGTTGGCTCCCGACGTTGTCCCTCCGAAAATACCTTCCCTTTTTGCAAGCTTCCTTGCGGTTTCGTATGCATCATCATCAGTAACTGACATGATCTCATCAGCAAGATCGAGCCGGCAGATTGACGGAACAAAACCGGCGCCAATGCCTTCCAGTTTGTGCGTACCTGATGTGTCACCGCCCGAAAGTGAACGCACATTGAATGGTTCAACAGGGATGCAGCGGATGCCGGGAATTTCGTTTTTCAACACTTCTGCATTGCCCGAAAAACATCCGCCCGTTCCAACGCCTGCAATAAACTCATCAATGTTTTTACCAAGAACATCCATGATCTCTTTTGCCATAGCATGATACGCATTCCGGTTGTCAGCATTATTAAACTGATCAGTCCAAAAGGTGTTTGGGGCTTTGCTCAGTTCTTTGGCTCTCTCAACCAATTGGCCAATCAGCTTTGCTGTGATTAAGCCATTTTCGCTTTCTATCAATTCCAGCGTAGCGCCAAAAGCTTTCATGGTTTGAAGTTTTTCTTCAGCAAAAGCATCCGACGAAACGAAATGCGCCTTATAGCCTTTCGTTGCGCATACCATCGCTAGTGAGCTTCCCGTGCTTCCTCCCGTATATTCCAATACAGTTCCGCCGCGTTTGAGCTGACCTCTTTTTTCAGCGCCTTCAATCATTGCCAGCGCCATCCGGTCTTTCATGCTTCCGGTGGGGTTGCCGCCTTCGTATTTCACAAAAATTTCTGCACATCCAGGTTCGGATAATTTTTCTAATAGTATTAAGGGCGTATTTCCTATTGATGTCATATCGGGGATTAAAATGTGAGCAGATCGCTGTTCACCATAGTTGTTTTGATAATCTCATAACAGAGCCTGCATTTAACATGCAAAAGTAAAGGAATTTTATTTGCGGAATGCAAAAGAATACTGATTTGCGAACATGAAAGCAGACGCTCCCGAACATGTATTGACGGGTATGAAAACAATGCGACAGACCGGATAAAGGGAAATTCCAATAGCATGAATAAAATTGAGAAGGTATAACATTTTTATTGAATTGAAAAGAGATGGTGAAATAAAACAGAAGGGAAGAAATGTTTCAGGAGCAAACAAGGAATGAATTGAAACAGGAGAAAAAAGAGCAATTACAAGTTGACATCGTGCAATGACAATGTAAGAATGAGCAATTACAGTTGGACTTCTTACAATGACAGTGCGACTTCTTACAATTACAAGTGGAAAAGGAACAGTTACACTGCGAAAAGCAATTAAAACGACACGTGAAGTAACCGTGACTGGGAAAAAAAGAACAAAAACTGAGAAAGAAGTAGCGTAAACATTGGGGTTTCGAGGGGTGACAGTTATGGATACAAAAGTTATATTGTTGAAATACAGTTTTCACAGAGGGTGAAAATGAAAAAAAAACTGTTTTTTTTTGAAAAAAAATGAAAAAAGGCAAAAAATGGCGAAAAAGTGCTTTTTATATGGATAGAAAAGTTATGGAAAAGCCGATTTTTTCAAAAAAAATTGCGAAAAATCTTTTTTAGAGAGGGTAAAATGAAAAAAGAGGTGGGAAAATGCGAAAAAAAAATTTTGGACAGGCAGAAAACCCACGTCAGATGCGAAGAATATAAAAAAGTTATATAAGTGACAAAATGGCAGAAAACGGGGCGCGCGTTTCCAAACGCGCGCCAACGTGGGGATAGAAAATAGAAACTAGATCGGGGGCACGAGTTTGAAATGCGCGCCAACGCGGACCCATCGGTGACAGAAACGCGCGCCATCAAGGATTGTTTCCAATTTTTTTTAATTAATCAACTCCTCGAATTCCATTAATATAACCCGAAATTGCCTGAATAATATTAAGATCTTATGCACTATTCCCTATACCTTACAACACTCCACAAAATACATATCCACGAGCCCTTTGTTTTTGGCTTCAATCTTGCCTCTGTAATTGCAGATAAAATCATTTTTTACGAACTCATAGGTTTCGCCGGAGATATTGACTGATCCCGGGGCGCCAGATGATTCCATGCGTGCAGCCACATTCACAGCATCGCCCCAGATGTCGTAAGCAAATTTCTTAGTTCCGACTATTCCTGAAACTACGGAGCCGGTATGAACACCTATTCTTATTTCGAAGAAAGGTTCATTGCGTTTTTGACGCTCTTCTTTATATTGCAGCATAAAATGACAAATATCAAGAGCGCAATTTACAATATCTTTAGGGTTTGATGTATTGGGAACTGGCAAACCACCTGCGCACATATAGGAATCTCCAATGGTTTTAATTTTTTCAATTGGATATTTTCCAATGATGTCATCAAAAGCTTTGAAGCAATAATCAAGCTCAGCAACCAATTCTTCAGGCGAAAGTTTTTCAGCAATAAGTGTGAACCCTTTGAAGTCGGTGAACAATATGCTCACATGCTCGTAAAATCGAGTCTTTGCAAAACCCTCTCTTTTCAATTCCTCAGCAGTTTCTTCAGGCAAAATATTCATGAGAAGTTTGTCTGATTTATCTTTTTCAGCAGCAATCACAATGTTCGACCTTCTCTTGATACGATAACTTCTGAAAATAAAAAATGCCAGAACGATCAGCAGGGACACAACAATAAACAAGGAATTTTTAATGATACGTTGCTTTCGAAGGTTGATGTTTTGGATTTCTTCGTTTTGTTTAAGAATTTTAATTGCCTTTTCTCTTTTGTCTGCTTCGTATTTCCCTTGTATATCCGCTATCTGTCCATGTATGTCCGCATTGTAAATAGAATCTTTGCTATTGTTGTAAAGCTTGTAGTATTTGAAAGAAATGTCGCAGCTATCCTGTTCAGAATAGATATCAGAGAGTAAAAGATAATTGTTGTAAACGTATTCTTTATACTCAATATTTTTAGCAATTGAAAGGCTCCTGTAGCTATTTGCTTTGGCTTCTGTAAATAATTTCATGTTGTAATAAGCCTTACCAATTTCATAAAGGATGCTTGAAATGCGTGATTCCTCATTATTATTTTCACTGTTCGCAAGTACTTTTTTATAATAAGTCATTGCCATAGTGTAATCCTTTTTATCTCTGTAAATATTTCCAAGATATTGATAAGCGTAGTAGATACCTTTATCATTGTTAATATTTTTAAAAATTTTTATTGCCTGGTAAAAAAAATAGTAAGCGCTGTCGGGTTTCTTCATATAGTAATAGGTCGTCCCAAGATCATCCATCGTATAGGCCAAATAGCTTGGGTTTTCAATAGTTTTATCAATCTGATAAGCTTTGGTAAAATATTCCAGGGCTTTTTGATAATGTGTCCAATCAAGATAAACGTTGGCAATACTGCTGTACAAGCTCGAAAGCAGGTAATCGTTTTCTTTTTTGCCTTCAACAAACTTTAATGCATAATTTAAAAAAGCAAGCGCATTTTTATAGTCTTTTTTATCTAAGTATATAGAGGAAATTGCATTTAAAACAAGTATAGCATTATCGTACGATTCCACTTTATTTAATTTAAAATAAATGACGAGCGCTTTATAGTAAAAATCTAATGAGTGTGTATTATCAGACTGAGTGGTGTAATATTGAGCGATAGTACAATATGCGTTTGCAAGATGAACAGAGTCTTTATCTTTCTGAAAAATTGCTACAGCATTTATGATCGCAGTTTTTGCTTTTTTATCATCACCACTGGCCATGAACGATGTTCCCAGGTTGTAATACGACCTACCTATCAGAGTGTCGTTCTTTAATTTTAAAGATAATTTTAGTGCATCCTGGGCATAAAGCAGCGAAGTGTCATTTGAAATTGAAAAGTAATCATACCATAATGACAACATGACTCTGACTTTTTCAGCATCTTTTGTTGAATTTAATTGTTGTTTAAGATTTCCAATTTCATTCCGCGGATTATTTTGACCAAAAGAGAAATGAGTTTGAACGATTGTGAAAAGAATTAATAAGCTTAATGCAACGCAAACTGTCAATTGAGACTGCTTGTGTAATCCTTTATTAATCTTCATTTCGAAAAGAGTTGAATTGTTTTTTTCCGTGATTAAATACCAGAGAAAAT
>Ga0118677_10006940_pt1 | contig 18944 bp, 18 predicted proteins | sample AliMusrvi5mmetaG_FD_86154 | JGI IMG/M metagenome (GOLD analysis project Ga0118677, IMG submission 86154) | reverse complement strand
CTTTAATCAGATTTAGACATGAATTTATTGAAAAGATTATTTTTAATCCTGATTTTTCCGGTTTTGGTTACCGGAATGTTTTCATGTAAAAAAAAATCTGCCATAATACCGGTAGTTCCCCCAGTTGATTTAATCATCGAAACACCTAATTCGGTTCCCGATCTCCCTTTTGGATCGTGGATCTCCAAAAGTATTGCTTCGCCATCTGGTTACGATGAGGTTGCACAAATTGATGGGCTAAAATCGGTCGATATTAATGTGAATTTTTCAAACCATATCACGAGAGTTTCGAAATATGTTTATGGAAACAATGCCAATTGCTTTACCGGGTGGATGCAGAATGATTCTCCTTTAATGCAGAATATGAATAAGTTGAATATGAGTGTCATGAGGATTCCGGGTGGGAGTATTTCGGATGTCTACTTTTGGGACCGTAAAGGTATTTATATGAATTATGCACTCACAGCTTATGATCCTCCAATAAATGATATCCCTTCCACAATTTCCCCTTGGATTGGACGACGAATCCAGGATTTTGAGAATTGGTCGATGGGTATTGATCAGTATTATCAGATGATGCAACAAACTTCCACAACAGGAATTGTAACCGTGAATTATGGATATGCCCGGTATGGTACATCGGCCAATCCTGTTGCTGAGGCGGCGCATTTGGCCGCTGATTGGGTTCGTAATGACAATGGAAGAAGTAAGTTCTGGGAGATTGGAAACGAAGTTTTTGGCTCGTGGGAGGCAGGTTATGAAATTGATCAGTCGCTTAACAAGGATGGTCAGCCTAAGATAATTACGGGCGACCTTTATGGTCGGCATGTTGTTGTGTTTATTGATTCGATGCGGCAGGCTGCACGGCAGATCGGTAAAGAGATCTATATTGGTGCCGTGTGTCTGGAGGCAGCAGGTTCCGGAATGGCCAACTGGAATAAAGATCTGATCTCGCATGTTGGGGGGAAAGCCGATTTCTATATTGTCCACTCCTATTTCACACCTTACATGGCCAATTCGTCTCCTGATGTTATTCTCAACTCTCCGGTAATGATCGCCAATTACAAAACCTATGTTCAGTCGGAACTACTCGCCCAGGACAAGAGTTTAGCTCCTGTTTTTCTTACCGAATGGAATATTTTTGCTGAGGGTTTGAAACAAATGGTCTCCTTTATCGATGGGATGCACGCTACGCTGGTTTTGGGAGAACTGATTAAAAACAAATATGAAATGGCTTCCCGTTGGGATCTGGCAAATGGTTGGGATGGGGGGAATGATCATGGGCTGTTTTCGTTTGGCGATGAACCGGGGGTTGCCAAATATGCTGCACGTCCCTCATTCTATTACATGTATTATTTTCAGAAATATTTTGGTGATATGATGGTTGATGCAACCTCATCAAATGGAGATGTAATGGTTTATGCTTCGCAATTTTCATCGGGTGAGGGGGGAATCGTACTGGTGAATAAAGGTAAACAGGGACTTATCGTTGAATTAAATCTCAAGAATTTTAAACCCGGAACACGCTACTATACCTACACTTTAACCGGTGGCACCGACAACGGAGATTTTTCACGAAAAGTTTTAGTGAATGGTCTGACGACCTCTTCGGATGGGGGAGGTCCCGAAAATTATGAAACAATAAAGCCTAAATCTTCGCTAATCAAGGGGAATATTAAAGTTTTTCTTCCTAAATATGCGGTAATCCATCTTCTGATTCAAAATAAATAATGATCAGTTATTCTGCTGATTTATTTTCCGCCGGGTAAAAAGGTAGGGAAGACCTACCTGGTCAACAAATAAGACAAAATTCAGCAGAATTAAAAGGTAGATCAACGGTAAAATATTGTCCGAGATCAATGCAAAGATTTGATTTAGTGTTTCTCTACTGATATAATAATAGGTGCCAGCCGTCGTTGCCAGAAGAAAAAATGTAAATCCTGTAAGATATAGGTAGTCTTTGATGTCAGTTTTCCACTGTGATTGTCTGGCAATCCCGGCGGTGACTCTAAATGCAAAATCGGCAGATAATTTAAATTCAGGCTCACTGCCGAATGATTTTTCGATGATAAAATCAAGTTGTTTATTGTTCATTACTAATCTCTTTTACATATTTTAAACTGTCCTTGTCAACTACAAATTTAAGTTTCTCCTTTAAAATAGCCTTTGCCCTGTAGAGGTAACTTTTAACTGTTCCTTCCGGCATTCCGGTGATCTGCTCAATCTCCAGGTATGAGAACTCTTCGAGATGGAACAAGGTGATTACAGTACGGAAATTTATGGGCAGCAGCTCGATCTGATCCCGGATATAGCGGTGTAGATCAATTTGCTCATAATTTTCTGTTCTGAAATCTGTAAGCGATCTAACTACTGAGGAATCGTCTATATTAATTCTGCTATCCTCATTCTTTAATTTACGAAGGTGATTAATCCCCGTATTGAAGGCAATTGTTGCAATCCAGGTTGACAGTTTACATTCATTCCGATATTTCCCAAGACTCTGATAAACCTTGAGGAAAACTTCCTGAGAAACATCCTCAACCTCTTCCTGCCGTTGGATTAGCCGACCGGTTATATGAACGACCAGTTTCCGGTATCGGTTTACCAAAAACGTAAAGGCATTCATATTCCCGCTTAATATCCGGCAAATTAATTCATTATCATCCATACAACAGGTTTGACAGTCAAAGGTGGTTAAATGTTGCAAAGAATCGATATGATTTTTAGAATATAAAAAATGCATTCTTTGCAACATTTTAAATCAATCTGTTGTCACATCTTACAAACACTTTAAAACTAAATATTATGAAAGGTCCTTTTGATGTAATGATGGTTGCAGTTGTCTTTTTCGCAATTTTTTCGATTCTAAAGAATTTTACCGATTTCTTATTAAAACGGAAGATTATCAGAGCCGGCCATTTTGAAAATGCCGGAATCCTGGACCAGAAGGTTGCCACTGCAACTCCTGAGAATCATGAAGCAGATAAGTATCCTTCGCTTAAATGGGGCCTGGTTGCGCTATTTGGAGGGCTTGGTTTTATTGTGATTGATCAGATGAGTCCTGCAGTTTCGAATCAGGAAAGTTATCAGCACTTTATGCAGAATAGTATGTTACCCTTTGGTATTGAGCTGGTTTCTATTTCGTTGGGTTTTATAGTCTATTTCCTCATTGTGAATTTCAGCAAGAAGAAATAGGGGTGGGGTATTGACGTACCCGGTAGTATGAACAATTGGTTACATAAACGTATGAGGATTGGGGAGATCCATTAGGTTCAGTAGAGACGCACCGCGATGCGTCTCTATAAGTTTTAATCTAAAATTCAATATCATAAAGTCCCTCAGAATCAACCTCGAACTGTTTTACACCGATATCGGTCATCGGGTGCTTGATCAGTTGATGCAGCAGTTCCGGACCAATAGTCGCTGAGTGTGCCCCCGCCATACTCACGCGGTAAATCTGGTCGACAGTTTTAAAACTCGCAGCAAGCACCTTTCCTTTGAGATTATAGGTTGAAATATTCTTCACGATATCTCCCACCACTTCAATACCGTGTGATGAAATATTGTCCAGCCGGCTTACATAGGGGGCAACAAAGTCTGCACCTGCCTTCATCGCGACTAAAGCCTGTTGTTGTGTGAAAATTGCCGTGGCAGTTACATTAATGCCGGCATCTTTAAGGATTCGCATGGCACGGTAACCATTTTCGGTAACAGGTATTTTGGCATAAAAATTATCCCCAAAATCGAAATAACTACGATATTTCTTTGCCTCCCGCACCATATCATCCGATTCGGGGGAGATCATCTGGACATGTACCATACCAGTTCCAACCAACTGTTGTATACCTTCAACAGCTACTGAAAGTTTATTTCCGGCATGGTTTAAAATTGTAGGATTGGTTGTCACACCTTCTAGGGGAAAGAATTGGTACAGCCTTTTAAGATCATCCAAATCAGCTGTGTCTGCCATGTAAATCATAAAAAATATTTTTGCTGTAAAAGTAGGAATTCTCCGTAAAGCAAAGATTAATTAAATACTACGTTATTGTGATTTCTTTCTGATTGCAATTCCTTACTTCTTCATTCCTTCATTTCCCTACGATGTTTTCCTGTACCTGAAGATAGCCAGCCCGAACATCGAAACGGCAAAGGCTGAAAGTGCCGCGAACTCATTGAAGATATCTGCAAAATTTGATCCCTTTAAGAGTACACTTCGCATTATTTTGACGAAGTAAAAAAGCGGATTGATAAAATCGAGTTTCTGCGCCCAGTCCGGCATACTCTCCACAGGGGTAAACAGGCCGCTCATCATGATAAAAACAATGAGGGAGAAAAACGAAACAAAGGTCGCCTGTTGCTGCGTATCGCTGATCGTCGAAATAAATAATCCCCACGAGAGAACTAAAACCAGATACACCGAAGCGAGACTGAAGAGTAGTATCAGGCTTCCCCTGACCGGAATATTAAAGGCAATCCGGGCAACGAGCAATCCAAAGGCCAGGTCAAATAACCCGATAACCAGAAAGGGGAGGAGCTTCCCGGCTATAAACTGCCACTTCTTAAGCGGAGTCACATTAATCTGTTCAATAGTCCCAAGTTCTTTTTCGCGAACCAGGTTCATCCCTCCCAGTAACATTCCCACAACGGTAATCAAAACTACCAGAATCCCAGGAGCCATATAGTATTTGTAATTAAGTTGGGGATTGAACCAATAGGAAGGCTTTATAATAATATTTTTTGTCTGCCGGTACTCCGGCTTAATCGGGTTAACCAATACTTTCTGGCTATATGACCCGATGACACTTGAGAGGTAACCCAATGAAAGCTGTGCCGCATTTCCGTTTATTGCGTCTACAAGAACCTGGACTTCAGCTGATTTATTGATAATTAGATTTTTATCGAAGTGTCGTGGGATTATTAAGGCAAGATCAATCTTGTTCTGCATCAAAAGTGCTTCGGCATCCTGTGAATTATCAGGATTCTGCTGAACCTTAAAAAAGGGATTTCCGGTAATCCCGGCAATCATTTCGCGCGAGGAATAGGAGTGATCATAATCGACAATTGCCAGGTCAACCTGTCGCAGTTCGTTGGTAGCCGCAAAAACCAGGATCAGCATTTGCACCAGCGGCATTACAAAGATTATTGGCAACATCGATTTGTTGCGAAAAACCTGTGTAAACTCTTTTTGAAGAACATAAAATAGTGTTCGCATAATCGGTTATTGAAGACGGATTTTAAATTTCCGGATACTGATGAATATAAAGAGTGCAGACATACCTAACAGGATAAGGGTATTTGGCCATATTTCGGCAAGACCTCCACCTTTTAACATAACTGTTCGGTTGATTTCGATAAACCAGCGAGGCGGTATCAGGTTGGAAATAATTTGCAGAGGGACAGGCATATTTTTTACCGGGAAAATAAATCCGGAAAGCAGAATACTGGGAAGCATCAGTACAAATCCAGACATGGCCAAGGCGGTAACCTGATTATTTACGAACGTAGATATCAGGATACCCAGCGAAAGGGCGAGAAATATAAAGAGTAATATTTCACCTAAGAGTAGTGCCAGACTACCGATGATTGGCACATGGAAGACAAAATATCCCAGCAGGAGAACCACCAGCGCATTTACAATCGATAGAATCATATATGGAACCACCTTCCCTAGAATTATCTGGATTGGTTTCAAAGGCGAGGCAAGCAGGATTTCCATTGTGCCTGTCTCTTTCTCGCGGGTAATCGTGATAGCGGTCATCATCGCTGAAATCAACATTAGAATTACAGCAATTAGCCCCGGAATAAAATTATAGGCATCCCGCATATTTTCATTAAAGAGCATTCTCACTTTGATGTTGATACCCGGCTGTTTCTGGTCCTTCACGAATTCATTCCGGGTGAAATCGTTTGCGATTGCTGTCGTATAATTGACAACCAGCTGTGCTGCATTGGGTTCCGAAGCATCAGCGATAACCTGGATTCCAGCTTTCCCCTCTTTGATTAGATTTTTCGCAAAATCAGGTTCAAAAACTACAATCTCTTTAACTTTGCTGCTTCTGAATAACCCTTCATATTCACTTTGGGACGAAGGGATTGCAGCCAACTGAAAGAAACCTGAAGACAACAACCGCTCTGTCAGCCGGATACTAAGGTAATCCTTTGATTGATCAACCACTGCAATTTTAACATTACGCACTTCATTGGTCAATACATACCCAAAGAGTAAAAGCTGGGCAATCGGGATCCCAAATAAGATCACCAATGTTCTCGGATCGCGGAAAATATGGAGAAACTCTTTTCTGAGAAAGGCTAAAAATCTGTTCATCCGTTATTAATTTATTTTTTTAAGGCTGGATAAAATACTACTTCTGGTGGATTTCATCTGGCAATTTTTAAAAACACTTCGTCCATATTGGCCGCATCATATCGTTTTTTAAGCTTTTCAGGGGTGTCTAAAGCAACAATCCGGCCATCAGCCATAATTGAAACCCTGTCGCAATACTCTGCTTCATCCATATAATGGGTGGTCACAAATACTGTAATTCCCTTTTCAACAGCTTCGTAGATGAGGTTCCAGAATTGTCGGCGGGTTATCGGGTCAACACCTCCTGTAGGTTCGTCAAGGAAAACGATCTTTGGGTTGTGAAGGATAGCGATCGAGAAAGCCAGTTTTTGTTTCCACCCCAGGGGAAGATCACCTATCTTCCGGTTTCCATAGGCAGAAAGGTCAAGTCTTTCAAGCATCTCTGCGGTTCTCGCTTTTCGATCCGCAATTTTCATCCCGTAGATTCCACCATAAAAGCGGATATTCTCGTTGATCGTTAGATCTTCGTAAAGTGAAAACTTCTGACTCATATAACCGATATTTCTCTTGATTTTTTCGGTCTGCCGGTAAATATCAAAGCCGGCAACCTTCATTTCCCCCGATGTGGGAGTGGAGAGACCACATAAAATACGGATCGCAGTTGTCTTACCGGCACCGTTAGCACCAATAAATCCAAAAATCTCCCCTTTATAAACTTCAAAGTTAAGGTTGTCGTTTGCTACGAAATCTCCGAACTTCTTGACCATATTTTTAACGGTAATAACCGGTTCCGAACTTATCATTGGTTCTGTTTGTGGTGGTTCATTAAAAGGATAAAAACATCCTCGATTGTTGCAGTTGAAGCTTCAACTGAAATTTCAACTTCCCCCTGAGCTGATAAAAATTGTATAATCGATTTAGCGGTATGCATCCCCTTTTTTGTCACAAGGTGCAAAACCTGCCCGAAGCTATTAACTGACAACATGGAGGGGATTAATTCGAGCAATTTGGAGGTGTCATAAATCTTTCTGGTGCGTACTGCCCATAAATCTTCAGGAAATGAGTTGGTCATTTTCAGAGGTGTTGCCACCGACATTAATCTTCCTTGCTGGATCAACGCAATCCGGTCGCATAACGAAGCTTCATCCATATAGGGAGTTGAAACAAGTATTGTTATTCCCATGTCTTTAAGGCGTTTAAGCATCTCCCAAAACTCTTTTCGCGAAACGGCATCCACACCGGTTGTTGGTTCATCGAGGATTAGAATTTCAGGCTTATGGATCAATGCACACGAAAGTGCAAGTTTTTGTTTCATTCCGCCCGAAAGCTTCCCAGCCCTGCGGGTTTTAAACGGTTCAATTTGCTGGTAAATATCTTTAATCAGGTAGTAATTTTCCTCTATTGTCGTTCCAAAGACTGTTGCAAAGAATTTAAGATTCTCTTCGACTGTCAGATCGGGATAGAGTGAAAACCTTCCGGGCATATATCCGGTTATCAACCTAACCTTTTTATAATCAGCTACAACATCAAGTCCGTTCATGATGGCTGAACCGGTGTCCGGAAGGAGAAGCGACATCAGGATACGCATCAGCGTTGTTTTTCCGGCGCCATCAGGACCAATTAATCCAAAGAGTTCCCCTTTTTGAACTGAAAGAGAGACCTTTTCAAGCGCAATAACATCGCCATATTTTTTATGCAAATCTTTGACTTCTATCATTTCTGATTAAAGTTAGAATTTGATTTCACCGGGCATTCCCAGTTTAAGGGAACCGTCATTGGGAACCTTGACTTTTACCGCATAAACAAGCTTAACCCTTTCTTCGCGGGTTTGGATAATTTTTGGCGTAAATTCGGCCTCTGATGATACCCACTCAACGGTTCCGGCGATCTCTTTGATCCCTTCATTCGTATCAATGAAAACCTTAACTTGCTTTCCTGTTTTAATTTGCGTAAGCTGAGTTCCGCTGGCATAAACCCTGAGTGTCAGATTGTCAATGTTGGCCATTTTATAAATTGACTTTCCAGGTGTGGCGAGCTCTCCTGTTTGAGAATATTTTTCAAGGATGATTCCTGAGATTGGCGCTTTTACTGTAGAGGCACTAATCCGGTCATTTAATACTGCAATTTGGGCTTCTATGGCTTCCCCGCTTTTTTCAATTGCGGCGATCTGTGCTGAGTAGGCTTTTTTCTGCTTACCGGAAAGTAAAATGGAACCGTCAATATCATCCATTTGTTTGGGCGTTGCAGCACCTTCTGTTAGCATCTTTTGAATCCTAACCTGATCCTTCTGTATATTAGCGATTTGCTGATCAGATACTGCAATCTGAGCGTAAAGTCCTGCCTTTTGGGCCAGAATTGATTCTTTCTGAGCAAGCAGTTGCGAACGCTGAAGGACAAGATTGGTGGTGTCTGTAACTGCCATTATGGCTCCCGAGGTAACTTTCTCACCTTCAACAAATGCTGTCATCAGGATTCTTCCACCATTCTCGGAGGAGATGATTACCTCATCGGTTTCAAAATTCCCAAAGGCGTCGGACTTGGTTTGGTTATTCGAACATGCTCCCAACAGCAATATCAGCGATAAATAGAGAATTGTTTTCATTTTATGGATGGTTATCATTTTGTAATTTATTGTATTATTATTTATTCCCTTTGATTGTCTGGTAATTTACCGAAGTCTGCGTTAACTGGATTTTGTGCGTTTCCAGATTGGCTTTAGCCTGAAGGGCACCATTCAGATCACGTATATAATCAGCAGATGTTATGACTCCGTTTTTTAGAGCAGATACCGAACGTTTCGTAATTTGATCTTTGATCGTTACCAGTTTCTCATCGGTGGTTATTAAATTTTTAATCTTCAAGGCATTATTCTCTTCTTGAGTGAGGGCCATTTTTACTGACCGGTTGAAATTTTCCAGGTTGGTTGTAATTAAATCTTTTTGAAGTTTTATAGTTGACCGGTCCCTTCTTGACTTATGCCAGTCCCAAATATTCCAAGATAAGCCTGCCCCGACCATATACCAATCGGCAAAATTGGTATCCAGCATGTTCAATCCCGGACGGCCATATCCCCCCTGACCGAAGGCATAAATAAAGGGGTTACGTGAATTTTTCAGTATTTCAGAGCTTTTATCAAGCTTAGACTGCTGCAATGAAAAGAGTAGTAACTCTGGTCGGCTCAAGTCATTATTGAGAATTGTATTTTGGAGCACTGGGCTTAAAAAAGTTGTTTTTTCAGAAATAGTCGTGCCGGTTACAATTTCAAGTAAGGCGCAAGTGGTGTGAAGAGTTGATTTCAATTCAATCTCTTGTTGGTCGGTAAGTAGCTTTTCAGCCCGAAGCTGATCCAGGTTATTTGGAAGGGAAGCGCCGTTTTCAACGCCTGAATTGACACTTTTGATCTGTTCATCCAGTGTTTCGCTTTTAAGATTAACTATTTTTAAATTCTCCTGAATGATTAACGAGTTAAAATATAACGTATTAACAGTCTCCTGGATTTTATAGAGCTCAGTTTCGAGCTGCTGTTTTGAAACCAGACGATCAGCTTCTTCAAGTTCTTTGCTTTTTCTGGAGACTCCGCCGTCATAAATCCGTTGTTTAATATCGACATAAGCCTTGTACTGATCCTTTGAAAGGGGTGATGGCATCGATATACTCGGAGGTAGTTTCAACGCCAGTTTCGTAACATCCGATTGCCATGATGCCCTGGCAGTCAGATCAAATTGAGGCAGGTTCAGCGTTTCAATATTTTGCTGACGAAGTTCCGAAATCTGGTCAATGATTCCCGATTGCCTTAGCAAGGGGTGATTTTTTCGCGCCATCGACTGGCAACTGTCCAGACTTAATTCCTGTCCAAAAGACCATTGAATCAGCATGGAAAAAAATACAAACATTAGTAATCTTCTCATCCTTCTATAAATTTTAAAATCATATTTTTTACTATCTCTTTACGTTCCATTAGAAAACGGTCATACACTTCCACATCGTTATTGAAATAGATCATCTGCAGGAGTGGTCTTCCGGCGAATGGAAAGATCAGCATCCCAAGTAAGCTGACCACAATATGGCGTGGATCGATTTTTGACGAAATATTTGACTGAACTTCATTCAGGAACATTGAAAGAACCATCTGAGGCTCAGCTCCCGATTCAAGCATCATCGATTTTAACATCTTCGGATCACGGTTTATTTCATTGATTATAAACTGCGGTACGTAGGGATTGGCAGCGATCAGATCAATGTAATTGTCAATAAAAACCATCAGCTTCTCCTTTGCAGTGATGTTTGAATTGAGCGTTCCTCTAACGCGGCTGAAGAATTTGGAAAAGATGTCTTTAAACACTGCCTTAAAAAGATTTTCCTTACTTCTAAAATAGTAGTGTAAGAGCGCTTTATTCATCCCTGCCTCATCTGCAATCTCCTGCATTCTGGCACCTTCCATCCCTTTAAGGATAAATATACGCCGTGCTGCATCATAAATCTTTTCTTCTGTAGAACTATCCATGCTTTTACTCTTTGGTTTAACCAACCGGTTAATATCTGCAAATAAAACACAAATAATTGAATGAACCAAAAAGTTTAACTAAAAAGATTAACTTTTTGGTTAAATTATTGGCAACTAAAAATCATTAAGAAGAAATTGGAAATAAATAGAAATAACTGGAAGTTGGAAATAACGGATGAAGCAGGAAGGATATAAATAGCAAAACCCCCGAAAAACTGGTTGCTTTTCGGGGGTTTTAAATATGGGTTTTAACAGTTAATATAAAGTTGACTGTTTATATTCTGTTTTCTTATTGAAAAGGTTATAAAGGAATGATTTTGATTCCGGTTTATTTTCCTGATTATCTGTTGGGATCATTGGAGCATCTTTAACAACCAGCTCTTTCTGTTCTTTATCATTACTTTTCGTATTTACCGAATCAATCTTTGGGCTCCATAAGGAAGTGATTTCCAAAAACCGCTCGTATGCTTGTTTATGCTGACTAAGTAACCATTTATAGATGTTCTGATCCGAATATACTTTTTGAATGCCATGTCCTTGCCCCTTGAGGACAGAGAAAATTGGTTTTGATCCAACCTCCTGTAATGCTTCAACCATCTCCTCTGATCGGCCAATCTTCACCTTGCGATCAACTTCACCATGAAAGACCCACGTTGGAATATCTTTTAAAGTTTCGGCCATATTGATCCTTCCTCCCCCGCAAAGTGGCATAATGGCTGCAAAGTAATCCGGATAACGGGATGCAATATCCCAGGTCCCGAACCCACCCAAGCTCATCCCTGTAAGATAAACACGAGATGGATCAATGTTATATTTAGCTTTCAATTCTTTGTAAAATGATTCGAACCAGGTGCCTGCTGTCCAGTTTCTATTGGATGGGCATTGCGGAGAAATTACAATTGCGTCAACATCCATTCCTCTGTCGAGATAAAATGGGGGACCGTATTTCTTTAAACGTTCCAGATTGTTACCCTTGCAAGAACTTCCATGAAGGTAAATTATTAAAGGCCAGGCTTTTGCATCGCCTTTAACGTACCCTTCAGGTAGGTAAGCCAGGTATGGGTATGTTGTTGATTTTTCAGCTTGAAGTGGTGAATTTCCTCCCGGAGTCTTTGCTGATAATGTGATCGCAAAACAAATAAATGTTAGCAGGGCTATTATTCTCATATCTTGTCCTGTTTAGTAAATGATCCACAAAAGTAACCTTTTTATCGGTTTTTAAGCCTTTTAAGTAGTTTTTTAAAATATTTTAACATTAAATTCGAAAAAATATAGTATTTAACTATTTGATATTTATTTATTTACCTGATAAATTGAGAAAATGCATTTTTAACATTTGATTCTCCCTTTTTCCCGGTTTTTCACTCTATCCGGACCTTGTTTCAGGTCTGAGAGAAGGGGTAAAACAGCAATTTAACACTTAAAATTATAGTAGACCCTTATTTTTAAGAAGTTGGTACATTTCATCGCGAGTCTCTTTAGCATTCTCAGCTGCTTTCGCGGCAAAATCTTCTTCATTTGAGGCATAAATAATCGCTCTTGAAGAGTTAACGAGTAATCCGCAATGCTCATTAAGCCCATATCTGGCCACCTCCTGTAGGCTACCCCCCTGCGCCCCGACTCCCGGAACCAAAAGGAAGTGTTCAGGAACTATTTTGCGGATACCTTCCAGTTCCTCGGCCTTTGTTGCGCCGATCACATACATAATATTGTCGACAGTTCCCCACTCCTGTGATACGCGAAGTACTTTTTCGAAAAGCTTTTCACCGGTCACTTCATCTTTTCCAAACTGAAAATCAAAAGCCCCCTTATTCGAAGTAAGTGCAAGTAAAACAACCCGTTTCCCTTCGTAAACCAGGAATGGTTTAATGGAATCTTCTCCCATATAGGGTGCAACAGTAACAGCGTCAAAGTCCATCTTTTCAAGAAATGCCCGGGCATACATGGACGAGGTATTACCAATATCGCCCCGTTTGGCGTCAGCGATCAGAAAAATATCGGGATATTTTTCACGCAGGTAATGAACAGTTTTTTCAAGGCTGCGCCACCCTTCAAGTCCTTCAGATTCATAAAAGGCAAGATTGGGTTTGTATGCAACTGTATATTCTGCAGTTGCGTCAATTATCTCTTTATTGAATGCAAAGATAGGATCGGAGGTGTCCAATAAAAAGCGCGGAATTTTCCGGATATCGGTGTCCAGTCCTACACAAAGGAACGACCCTTTTTTCTGAATATTTTCGAAAAGCTGCTGATTATTCATTTTTTGGTGTGTTAATATTTTTTTTGTAACCGTAGAGACGCAAGATCTTGCGTCTCTACAATGTAAATCGTTATAATTCCGTCTCCTTCAAACGTTCAGTGTTCTCCTCCACACTTAATTTTTCGATGATCTCTTCGATATCGCCATCCATAATTGCCGGAAGATTGTAAACTGTAAAGCCGATGCGGTGATCGGTCATCCTCCCTTGGGGGTAATTATAGGTTCGGATTTTAGCCGAACGGTCACCTGTCGAGACCATCGTTTTCCTGCGCGAGGCAATATCATCAAGGTATTTCTGGTGTTCCAGGTTATAGATACGTGTGCGGAGTTCCCCCATGGCCTTGGAGAGGTTTTTAATTTGTGATTTCTCATCCTGACAAGTCACTACAATACCTGTAGGCATATGGGTTAGCCTGATGGCTGAATAGGTTGTATTTACACTCTGACCACCTGGTCCTGAAGAGCAATAGGTATCCTTCCGGATATCGCTTTCGCGCAGATCGATATCAAACTCTTCAGCTTCAGGCAATACAGCCACTGTGGATGCCGATGTATGAATACGTCCCTGTGTTTCAGTCTGCGGTACCCGCTGAACCCGGTGTACTCCCGACTCAAATTTGAGGATTCCATAGACATTCTCTCCTGAGACCTTTGCCACAATCTCCTTAAATCCGCCTGAAGTTCCTTCCGTTGAGCTGGTTAATTCGATTTTCCACCCTTTGCGGTCACAAAATTTAGTGTACATTCTGAAAAGGTCACCCGCAAAAATTGCGGCTTCATCACCTCCTGTTCCGCCACGGATTTCGAGAATAGCGTTTTTACTATCCTCAGGATCGGCAGGAACGAGCAGAAACCTGATCTCGTTTTCATGCTCTTTAATCTGCTTCTCACTGTTTTCAAGCTCTTCACGGGCCATTTCGCGTAAATCTTCATCTGTTTCGTTGTCAAGGATCTCGCGTGCATCCGCAAAATTCTTCAGCAGATTCTGATAACGCTTAAACGATTTCACAAGTGAGTCAAGCTGTTTGTAATCCTGGTTTAAACGGACATAGCGTTTCATATCCTTCATCACATCAGGATCTGAAATCTGCTGACTAACTTCATCGAAGCGAATCTTGATTCCTTCGTATTTTTCTAAGAGTGAATTATTATCTGCCATAATTTTTTTTGATTAATGTTGAATAAAATAATGCTGAATAAATGAATGCTTAATGTGATGATTTGAATAGCAAATAGTTATTACAGCTAATATTCAAAAGTGCCGAATCCGGAGTGGATTGTAACTTTCTTACCCTGATAGGATTCAACATGCCCGATTATCCGGGCATCAATATTAAAGGATTTCGCGATGGCAATTATTCCATCGGCAGCTTCCCGGTCAGCGTAGACCTCAAACCGGTGTCCCATATTGAAAACCTTATACATCTCTTTCCAGCTGGTCCCGCTTTGCTCCTGGATCAGTTTGAAAAGCGGTGGAAGTTCAAATAGATTATCCTTGATAACGTGAACATTATCAATAAAATGAAGCACCTTGGTCTGCGCCCCGCCTGAACAGTGAATCATCCCTGAGATAGATCCCCGAAATTGCTCCAACACCTTTTTAATTACAGGAGCATAGGTTCTTGTCGGGCTTAGCACGAGTTTCCCTGTGTCAAGATCAGAACCTTCAACGGCATCGGTTAATTTGCAATTGCCTGAATAAATAAGCGATTCAGGTACAGCGGGATCAAAACTCTCGGGATATTTGCCGGCCAGGTATTTCGCAAATACATCATGCCGGGCAGTAGTGAGTCCGTTGCTCCCCATCCCTCCGTTATACCCTTTTTCGTAAGTCGCGGTTCCTGAAGAGGAAAATCCAATGATGCAATTTCCGGCTTTGATCTGATCGGCTGAAATCACCTCTCTGCGTCTCATGCGGCAGGTGACGGTCGAGTCGACAATAATTGTACGAACAAGATCCCCCACATCGGCAGTCTCGCCACCGGTAGCCTGAATATTGATTCCCAGTTCGCGGAGTTCTGAACAAAGTTCTTCCGTACCTTCAATTATTGCAGCGATCACCTCGCCGGGTATATTATTTTTATTTCTGCCAATGGTTGACGAGAGTAGAATATTGTCGATTGCCCCAATGCAAAGCAAATCATCGAGGTTCATCACGATTGCATCCTGTGCAATTCCTTTCCAGACCGATAAATCGCCCGTCTCCTTCCAGTAGAGGTAGGCGAGGGCTGACTTGGTACCGGCGCCATCGGCATGCATCACATTACAATATTCGGGATCTCCACCAAGATAATCGGGCACGACTTTGCAAAAAGCTTTTGGGAAAAGCCCTTTGTCGATGTTTTTAATCGCGTTGTGGACATCCTCTTTCGAAGCTGAGACACCCCTCTGGTCATATCTGTTTTCAGAATCCATATTGATATTCAATGATTTGGAACTATCCTGAGCTTAATCCGGCTCCCCGGCTCAGGTGGCGCGAAATTAACTAATTTTTCTGAATTTTTAGTTGGAATTTACAGTAAATTACATCTGCGGAGGGTCAGGTGAAACTCGGCATAATCCTTTTCTAGGTCCCATTATATGTCCCCCATTTGGTTTCTTTAGTTAATCATATAGCTTATTCTACCTTCCTGCAATAGATCTCGATTCCAACCCTGCCGATATGGTCTACCAGGATTGGTTCACGAATTTGATCGTATAATAGGAGATTAAACTTATATGCCAAAAGTATAGGCCCGTACAATTATAGGGTGTTGACTCAAAGTCTGAATAATTATTTCTATATCAGCTAATAAGAATGATTAATTGTCGCAGATCTACCAACGTGCCGTCAGGAACACAATATGGGTAGAAAATAGTACTGAATCCTTGTTTTCGTTCCAGCGTGGACGGTATATTTACCAGCGAGCATATTTCTCATCAATAATATTCTTAAAGAATTTTTTATTTCGTCCACGCTGGGACGACGTTTCTTATATTCTGGTTGATTTCTACCAATATCAAATCTCTGATGGGATTTTCTGATATAACATATTCCGCCATTCAGAAGTTGGCAAAAAAAACATTTAGGTACTCAACGATTTCAAAAGCTTTTTTTAAGGCTATTAATCAAACTTCTCCCTGTAATCAGACGATAAAACCTTGAATTCGGTCCGCCGGTTGATCTGGTGACAGATCTCCCGTTCTTTATCATCCTCCAGCGATTCAATGTATTTACAGGTTAATTCGGTACCCTGTTTAAGAAATTTATAGGTTTTAGAGAGCTTTTTGGTGACTTTTTTTGGAGACGATTCGCCGTAACCTTTTGCAACGAGCCTTCCCGGCTGGATTCCTTTGGCTATCAGGTAAGTAACAACCGATTGCGCCCGTTTCTGGGATATTTCGGAGTTCAGGGCATCGTCCCCTCTGCAGTCTGTGTGCGCCATAAGTTCTATAACCGTTGTCGGATTCAGAACAAGTAACTCCGAAAGGCTATCCAGGGAGGCTTTTGATTCAGGAAGCAGGTCCCATTTTCCGAAGGCATAATAGATGTTATCGATACTTATTGGCGCGTCAGCAGGGGTTAGCTCCATGCGGAATTGAAACTCTTTTCCCTCCTCAAGCCCCATTGTGGAAGCAACCATTTTAGCATTAAGGAATCCTTTACTGTAAGCCGCAACAATATATTCGACCTGGGGTTTCAATTTGAATTTGAATTTTCCGTTTTCGGCTTTTAACTTAAGCATTGTACCGTCAGTTCCGATCAGTTTTACTGAGGCATTATCTATTCTGACACCATTTTCTTTGTTAAATATATCCCCGTTAATTTCGTAGATCTTTGGAGGAAGGACGAATGTGTAAATATCATCTTTAAAACTCCCTTCACGGTTACTTGTAAATAACCCCCGCTCTTCTCCTGAATAGAAGGAGATTGCAAAATCATCACCTGTGGAGTTTATAGGCGATTTCATGTTTTCGACCACCCATTTCCCGTCATCCCCTTTTTTTGCTACAAAAATATCGAGACCACCCATTCCGACATGGGCATTGGATGAAAAATAGAGGTCCCCATTTTCCCGGATGTAAGGGAACATCTCATCCCCTGAGGTATTAATCTGTGGTCCTGCATTAACCGGTTTTCCCCATGAATCAGCACCTTTTTTCTTCGTTGCAAACCAAATATCTTTTCCACCCATACCACCGGGCCGGTCTGAAACAAAATAAAGTGTATTTCCATCAGCCGAAAGTGAAGGATGGGCAGCCATTAACGTATCGCCCCCAATTCTCTCCTTGATCGGTTCACCCCAAATTCCCAAAAGTTGCTTTGAAGAGTATACCTCGGCACTTCGCTGATCCTTTTTTTGATACCGGCAACGGGTAAAATACATGGTATTACCGGCAGTGTTGAATGAAGCTGCTCCCTCTTCGTCGAAGGTGTCAATGATCTTTTGGTCATCGATCAGCATTGGTTTATCCCATTTTTTTTTCTGAAGATTATAGGTGGCCTTATAAATATCGGCATTATATTCACCGGTAATGGCGCTTTTTATCTTTCCTGTCGACCCCTTTCGTGAGGAGGTAAAGTAGATCTCATTATCGTGGACTCCTGCATAAGAGGCGGCATAGTCGCTGGCACTGGAATTAATCTCCTTGAGATTTTCGACCTTGTATCGGGTTGGTGATTTAAGCCACTCGGATGTTTTTTGAGCAGATTCAATTCCATTGATTGCCATTTGACTACCGGGAACCGAATCGAGATAGGTTTTATAATTACTTATTGCCTCATCGTATTTCCCATTAGCCCTTAAAACCTCAGCATAGTGCAGCAATGAGAGGGAACCTCCAGTATTTCGGATCATTGCACTTTTAAAATAACTTTCAGATTGACGGTACTGACCGATTTTATAGTAAGCTTCCGCTATTTTAAACTGGATTTCCCCTTTACGTTGTCTGTCTTTGATTTTAGTGTAAACCTTTCGCAGCGAAGCGATACTTTTATGGTATTCCCCAATTTCATAGGCGGTAAGGGCTGTCTTATAATGGTTCGAAACCGTACAGGATAGCGTGGTTAAGAGCAGTAAAAACAGGAAAAGGATGCGTATTTTAAGGTAACCCATTTTTGTAAATCAATTAAATCAGATGGTCTATTATTAACCAAGTTATGGACAAAGATAAACCTATTGACAGATTATTATAAAGGGATTGTTAAAAATTACCTCGATTTAATCGAAAGATTGTACCTTTGGCGCTTTTAAAAGTAATATTTATGATACAAGCTGAAATTCATACAGTAAAAGGGGTGATGAAGGTTAATTTCTTCGAAAAGGATGCCCCATTGGCCGTTGCCAACTTTGTAAAACTTTCTCAGGAGGGCTTTTATGACGGTTTAAACTTTCATCGTGTGATCCCAAATTTTGTGATTCAGGGTGGGTGCCCAAAAGGGACGGGTGCCGGCGGACCAGGTTACACGATAAAATGTGAATTGAACGGAGACAACCAATACCATGATCGTGGCGTCTTATCAATGGCACATGCAGGCAAAGATACCGGCGGATCGCAGTTTTTCATTTGCCACAGCCGTACAAACACGAGCCATCTCGATCGGAAACATACCTGTTTTGGTAAAGTTTATGAGGGTTTGGATGTTATCGATGCCATCCGTCAGGGTGATAAAATCGAAAAAATCGTGATTATTGAGTCTTAATCGTTCAGATTAGACTTTTCACTGATTAACTTATCAAGACCGTTTCGGAATTTCTTTCCGGAACGGTCTTTTTTGCGGGGTAACTATCTTGAATTTGAAATATTTATAATCCTCCCTGGTCAAATATTCGGCAGATTACAAATAAATGAACATTCGGTTCAATTTTTCATTTTTTTGAAAATAGTTTCATAAA
>Ga0118677_10006938_pt1 | contig 18948 bp, 21 predicted proteins | sample AliMusrvi5mmetaG_FD_86154 | JGI IMG/M metagenome (GOLD analysis project Ga0118677, IMG submission 86154) | reverse complement strand
ACTGTACTCAAGCAATCGCTCTGAGGAGCAAGAGCGTAGCGCTTACGCTTTAGCGTTTAGCGATACGGCCTGCCCTTGCGGGTACGGCGCTAGGCGAAGTTTTTCAACAGCCTGCATCCAGTCAAAGGCTGGTCAGGGGAAAAACGATTGTTATGCAGTCTTTCGGACAATCCATCCGGCACGACCCGCAGTACCAGCATTCGTCCGGATACCGCACTTCCGGCTGACCGGTCTCGGAGTCCATATGGATGATATCCCCGGGGCAATTCGCTTCGCAAACCCCGCAGCTGATGCAACATTCGTGGTCAATTTTCGCAGCCATGTCTACACCTCTTATTTTAGAATGCTGGGAGCAACCTTGGTCAATATTGCCGTGTTCCCGTCCAGTCGCTGATGCAGCGAACAACGCCATTCGGGCTTGGTCTCGCAAAAATCCCCGCGATAGTGGGACAGTCCGAACCGGCTTTCCTCCCTGGCCAGAGCGCCCTGGGTAACGGTTTGGGCCACGCAGATCAAATCCCGGGCTTCGAACAGCCGCATCAGGTCGTGGCAATTGTCGGCTTTGGCCTCCTGGAAGGATGCTTCGAGTTTTTGCAACTCGTGCTGGGCATTGGTCAGTCCCTGGGCATTGCGGAAGGTGGCCAGTGCAATCATGCCGCCGCTCTCCAGCGTCTGGCCGTTGGAGTAGGTGGTGGTGATGACGCCCTTGTTGTCTATGCTCAGACCCGTGAACTGTCCCGCCGTGTAGCCGTTCTGGGTCAGGCTGGAGACGGCAAAGCTGGTGCCGTATTCGGTGGCCTTGGAGATGTCCAGCGTGGCCTGGAACTGTCCGGGCAGCAGCGGATTGCCTGCTGCATCATTGTTTTGGATGTTGGTGTTGACCGACTGCAGGGTAATGGTGGGTGTTGCGGGCGTAACCGTGGTGTTGAGGGTGCCATCGGGGTTGAACACCATTTGAAACATGCTGGTGCCCGCCGTGCCACCCGCAATCGCGGTGGGATTGGTTGACAGGTCTGCAGTGGCTGCGGCCGAGCTACCGTACACGTTCCAGGTATCGAGGGCGCTCTTGACGAAGTACAGGCTCACCGGTACCGCATCTCCTTGGGCATCGTAGGCCGTCACCGTGGTTCCAAACTGCGTGGCCGCTGTTCCCGTGGTGGCAATCGGAGTGCTGGCATTCAGGTTCAGGGTGGCGACAATCGAGGAGGTCGCATTGGCGCCGATCGGAGCACCGGTGGGAAGCTGCAATTTCTGCGTGGTGGTGTTGGTGACCTTGCCGGTGTTGTCGGTCGGATAGCCCATCACATTGGCGCCCGAACTGGTCATGAGGAAGCCATTCTTGTCCAGCTGAAACTGGCCATCGCGGGTGTAGGCGGTGCTGCCATCCGACTGTGTGACCTGAAAGAAGCCGTCGCCATTGATGGCCACATCCGTGCTGTTGCCAGTGATGTTGACATTGCCCTGGCTGAAGTTTTGCGCGATGTTGGAGACCGTGGTGCCAATGCCCGGCGTGTTGGCCATGCTGCCCGAGCCGATGGCCGAGGCTACCAGGTCGGCAAATTCTGCGGTGGAGGACTTCATGCCCACGGTGCTGGCGTTGGCAATGTTGTTGCCGATGACGTCCAGATTTTGGCTGGCTGCGGTCAGGCCCGAGAGTCCGGTTTGGTAGCTCATGGTGTGTTCCTCGTATGGGGTGAAATGCGGGGTCTACAGCAGCGACTTGATGGCGCTGTAGGCGATGGTGCTGCCGCTTTGCAGCTTCAGATTCATGGCTCCGGTGGCGTCGGTACCCACGGATGAAACCGTGTCGTAAATCAGCGGCGTGGCGGTGATCGACTGCGAACCCTCGGTGGCGCTGACGCTGAAGGTGGGCGTGCCGCCGCCGGTGTAGCTCGAGGCATCCCATTGAAAGGACTGGTTTCCCGCTGCCATGGCGCCCAGACTGAACTGACTGACGACCTGGCCACTGGGCGACTTCACCTGCACCTGTACATTGGAGGCAGCGGCGGCCAGGTTGACCGCCCCGGTGCCTACGCCATTGTTGATGCTCATGGTGTTGCCGCTGGCCATGACGTTCTTCCCGATCATTGCCGCACCCTGCATCACCTGCATGGAGGTGTATTGCGCCGCCATCGAGGTCATGGTGGTGTTGAGCTGCTGGATGCCCGAGACGGTATTGATCTGCGCAATCTGGCTGGTCATCTGCGCGTTATCCATGGGGTTCATGGGATCCTGGTTGTTGAGCTGTGCCACCAGCAGCTTCAGGAAATTGGTGGACTGGTCGGCGGCGCTGGTCGAGCCCAGGGACGATGCTAAGGTGCCCGTGCTGGCTGCGGAGGTTGAAGTGGTGGATGTGACGCTGGCAACCATGGTGATTCCTTAAGTAAGGGTTATTGGCCCATTTGCAGGGTTTTCAGCAACAAGGTCTTGGCGGTGTTCATCACCTCCACATTGTTCTGGTAGGAGCGTGAGGCGGAGATCATATTGACCATTTCCTCTACCGGGTTCACGTTCGACTGGGTGACATAGCCGTCGGTGTCGGCCGAAGGGTGCGAAGGGTTGAACACGCGCTTGAGTGCTTCCTGGCTTTCCTGGATGCCGCTGACCTTGACGCCAGCGGAAGCCTCCGAGCCCATGGGAACCGTCTCGAATACCACTTGGCGTGCCTTGTAGCCCTTGCCGTCCGGGCCGGCCACGGCGTCGGCATTGGCCAGGTTGCTGGCCACCACATTGAGGCGCTGAGCCTGCGAGCTGATGGCACTGCCTGAGACGTTGAAGATGGAAAACATGGACATATCGCTGCTCCTGGCTGGTCTTTAAATGGCTACTGGCCTTGAATGGCGCTCAAGATGGTCTTGGCAGAGCCGTTAATAAAGCGAAGCGTGGCTTCGTAGTGGATTGCGTTGTCGACGAAGCTGGCCCGCTCGCGGTCCATGTCAACGCTGTTGCCATCCATAGCGGGCTGGGTTTGCAGCGTGTACGCCAGGGCAGGACTGCCGTCGGTGCTGAGGCTGCCCAAGGTGCTCTGCAAGGGAATATGGCGCGCATGGCTCGTTCCATCGTTGGGGCTGGTACTGGCGCTGGGACTGAGTGCATTGGAGGAGGCGGCGCTACCCATGGCATTGCCCATGGCTTGCTTGAAGTCGATGTCGCGACCGATGTAGCCTGGCGTATCGGCGTTGGCTATATTGCTGGCGATCAGGCGCTGACGCTCCGCCCGGACGACCAAGGCCTTGGCTTGAAAGTCCAGCTCGCTGGTTAAATTGGCAATCACGGCGGTCCTCCTATGGCGGCAAGCAAGCGACAGGAGGGGCCTGTGGCTTGCGACGTGAAGCAATTATGGGAAAAACTTTAATTTTTGAGCCTTGGAATAGCGCTGGGTTTCGCGTGTACTTGGGCTCTTAGCGCGGCAATAGCCTACCTATAGTTGCCCGCATGAATGCTTTTTCAGGCATTGGAGTCATTGCCATGGTCCCTGCTCGTCGTTCACTCTCACTGTCGCATGGGTTTTTAAACCTGCGCTGGGTATTGGCCCTGGGCGCACTGATGCTATGGGGCGCAAGCGTTGGCGCGCAGACTGGCGAGCCAGATTACGCCGCAATGGCGCTGAAGTGGGCGCGCACAGCCGCAGCCGATGCCGTGCCCGATCCGAGCGTCCCTCTGCGACTGGAAGTGTCTGTGGGGGCCCTGGATTCGCGCCTCAAGCTTGCACCCTGCGGCAATGTGGAGCTGTATGTGCCGCTGGGTTCGCGCCTGTGGGGCCATGGCCGGGTCGGCCTGCGCTGCGTGGATGGCATGGTCAAGTGGAACGTAAGTGTGCCGGTGACGGTCAAAGCCTTTGGCAAGGCCTGGGTGGTGCGTTCCCAGGTGATGGCCGGCAGTCAGATCGCCCGCAGCGATGTGCTGCAGGCAGAGGTGGATTGGGCCGAGGACAGCGCTGCGGTCCTGACGGATGAGTCGCTTTGGCTGGGACAGACCGCCACCCGACTCTTGAGCACCGGCCAGGTGCTGCGCCAGGGCGCGGTGCGGGCAACCCAGGTGTTTCAGGCCGGCACCCAGGTGCGCGTGGTGGCCGAGGGCCGGGGCTTTCAGGTTTCCGGCGATGCCCAGGCGCTTTCTGCCGGAGTGGTGGGCCAGCTGGCCCGGGTGCGCATGGATAATGGCCGCATCACCAGCGGTACCGTGCTGGACGCGCGCACGGTAAAGATTGAACTCTAAAGGGGCGCTGGAATGCAAATAGTCCTCAAGTCCGCTGGATGCGCGTCGATAAGATTCGTACGAAGCTGCGCGTATCGTAGTTTTGGAGCAAGCAATGAAAATATCAGGCTACAACCCACCAGAGCTGCCGGGCTCAAAACCGCCGGCAACCAATACGCCCAAGTCGGCACCGACTGCCTTGGCGGTGGCCACGTCTACCGCGTCCGACAGCGGAGTCTCGCTGGTCATGACCAGCAGCGCGCGCTCCATGGGCAGGAGCGGGCCGAGCAATGCGGCGGAGATAGACATGAAAAAGGTGGCAGCCGCCAAGGCGGCCATCGCCAATGGCACCATGAAGCCCGATGCGGGAGCGATTGCGGACAAAATTTTGGCCGTCACAAAGGAATTGCTGTAACCCAGCCGCAACGCGCTTGCGTTGTTGCACCGATAGTCGATTCTGTGCGCCATGCGCGGGAGTATTGAAATGCAGCCATCCACCCTCGCACAATTCGACCGGGTCGAGCAGCAGTTCAAGCAGGCCGCGGCGTATCTGGCCTCGGGCGATGCGCTCCAGTTGCAAACCGCCAGTGCCAATCTGCATGCGCTGAGTGCCGAACTGGCCCGCTTGGTACAGGCTTCCCCTCCAAACAAAATCCTCAGTCAGCGCGTGAAGATCCTGGCCCAGGGTCTGCAAATGTTGCGTGACAACCTGTCGCGCCAGGCGGCGTTCAACCAGCAGTCGCTCCAGGTGCTGCTGCCCCAGGCCGCCAAGTCCACCTATTCGGGTGGCGCCAAGCGCTACTCCTAGCCTGCACGCCCCGGCGAGTTCTAGTGTGCGCGCATCTTGGCCCGAAGGCGCGCGATGGACTGGCTGTGCAGTTGACAAATCCGCGACTCGGTCACGTCCAACACGGCGGCAATTTCCTTGAGGTTCATGTCCTGCTCGTAGTACATGCTCATGATGTACTGCTCGCGCTCGGGCAGCAGCTTGATGGCTGCCACCAGGGCTTCGCGCAAATTGTGGTCGCGCAGCATGTTTAGCGGGTCGGCGGTGCTGTCGGCCACATGGCGATCCAGGTAGGTGTCGTCATCCTCATTGCGTCTGGACATGTCTTCCAGATACAGCAGCTGGGTGCCGCGCACCTTGTACAGCAGGCTTTGGTAATCGTCCAGGCTCATGCTCAGTTCGGCGGCGATCTCGGATTCCTTGGGCGTGTGGCCCAGCCTGTGTTCGAGCCTGCGAATGGCACTTTCTATGTCCTTTTGGCTCTTGCGTGAACCGCGCGACATCCAGTCATTTTCCCGCAGTTCGTCGAGCATGGCGCCGCGAATGCGTTGGGTGGCAAAGGTTTCAAACTGCACACCCTGGGTCGCCTCAAAGCGGCTCAGGGCATCGGCCAGGCCGATCAGGCCCACCTGGATCAGGTCGTCCACTTCCACGCTGGGCGGCAATTTGGCCATCATATGGTGCGCCAGGCGGCGTACCAGGGGCTGGTATTGCTTGATCAGCGCATTGCGGTCGAGTTGACCTTTGGCCGTGTACATCAATGGCTCCTGCTCATTTCCCTCAAACCCGATGCGTCAAAACCGGTGCCGCTGCTGCTCTTGAGCGTCAGCGCATTTTCCAGCAGGCGCGCGGCCAAATGCCGCATATGGGCGTCTATCTGGGACTCGGACTGTGATGGATCGATGCGGATGGCGTTTACCTCAAAAGCCAGGAAGTTTCTGGCACATTCGCTCAGGGCGTGGACGATGCTGGCGGCACCGGCTCCACCGCCTTGGGCAGCACCGTGCATCATATTCAATATTGTGGGCTCCAGCCTGGCCTTGCGCAACAGTCGTTTCAACGCCAGGTAGCAGCTGAGCAGCGAACTTTTCTGGCTGGAAACGCTGAGCAGGGGGCTGAGCTCGGTATCGCTGAGCAATTGCACCAAACAATCCACGTCGGCATAGAGCAGGACCACGCCATGGGATTGCAAGGCTTCGCCCAGGCGCTGCAGGCTGTGCGCGGGTTTGGTACCCGCCGCGCACAGCGACCGCAGGCCGTTGGCGCAGGCCAGCACATTCCAGGCCGGTCCATCGGACTGCGGCAGGCCTTGGCCGAACTGGTAATCTAGCAACTGCTGCAGACCCGGATTTTGCTCCGACTCGGACTGGGTGGCGTCGAGCACCGTGACGTCGTAACCGAGTTCGGTCAGCGCGCTGCTGAGTTGCCAGAGCAGGGGCTGCTCGGAACGCTCATCGCCATGGGCCACCACGGCCAGCAGTTGCGCCGCCTCGGGTGCTGCCAGACCCAGCAGTCCGACCGCCTGGTTCAGGGGCAAGTCATGCATGAAGATAGCCCTTTGGAGCACTGCCACCGCCCGCATGGCTGAAGATAAAGCCGAGATCGGAAATCTTGGGGTCATAGACCGAATTGCCGACCGAGCGCATGGAGCTGCGCACCAGTTTGCTGGCATTGGCGGCTTCCCAGTCCTCGGGCACGCGCTGGCCGGTGGTGACGCCGCGCAGCACCAGTTGGTGGCGAATGGTGGCGTCAATGGCGGGGCCGAGTTTGACGGCCTCGTCGATCTTGGACAGGATCACCTGCTGTGCGTTGGCCTGTTTGAAGTTTGCCACCGTGTCTTCCAGCGTGTCGCCGTGCCCTCCGGCATTGAGCACCAGCAGGCGTTTGATGCCAGGGATATCCAGCAGATCCATCATGTCGCGCTTGCGCGGGTCGCGTGGCGCCAGGCCGGTGGTGTCGATCAGCACCATTTTTTTGTTGGAGAGCAGGCCCAGCAGGTCTTGCAGGGCCGCGCGGTCATGCGCCAGGTGGGCGACTATGCCCAGCATCTTGCCATAGGCACGCAGCTGTTCCTGGGCGCCCACGCGGTAGGAGTCGAGCGTGATCAGGCCCACGCTGTTGGGGCCGTGGGCTCTTGCGCACAGTCCGGCCAGTTTGGCTGTGGTGGTGGTCTTGCCGACCCCGGTGGCACCCACCAGGGCAAACACGCCGCCCTCCTGGTGTATGGCCGGGCCGTTGGCATCGGTGTGCAGATTGCGCTCCAACACGTCCATCACCCAGTTCAGCGACTGGGTCGGGTCGGCGGCCTCGGGCAAGCGCTCCAGAATCGTGCGCGACAAGGTGGGCGAGTAACCGGCGCGTATCAGCTTGAGCATCATATTGGCCTGGATCGGATTTTGGCGCGCCTGGCCCAACCAGTTCAAGGTGTTGAAGCGGTCTTCAATCAGTTCCTTCATGGCATTGAGTTCGCCGCTGATGCTGACCGGAATAGTCTGTGCGTCCGGGCTTGGGGCCGGTGCATGGGTTGGCGCGGCCTTGAGCAGCACCGGTCTGGCTTCTTCTGCGGCGGGCTGCATCTGGGCGCTGGTGCGCGGCTCTTGTGGGCGCTGCGCCGGACTGTGGTCAGGCGGAATGCGGATCAGCTTGCTGGCGGGGCTGTTGTCGGTCGCATTTTCTTCCTGACGGCGCCGGGCCATGCGTTCACGCACATAGTCCTGAAACGACAGGGTGCTCATGGCCAGTTGGTCGGCATCTTCCTCAACCGCACTGGACACTTGCTTGACGCTGGGTTCGGCGTTGCGTGGCTGGGGCTGCTGTTTGCTGCCGGAGAAACCGCTCTGGTCCAGCGCGGCCAAACTGTCTTCTCCGGTGGCAACCACTTCCACGCCGTTTTCAATCGGGCGGTTGGACAGGATCAGCGTGCCATCGCCAAAGGCCATGCGGGCCTTGGCCAGGGCTTCGCGGGACGTGGCGGCGGTAAAGCGTTGGATGTTCATGTTGCACCTCTCAGAATGGGACCAATGCGGATGGTGTGGGTTTCCGGTATTTCGCTATGTGCCAGCACCTGCAGGCGCGGCGCCATGCGGCGCACCAGGCGCGCCACAGAGCCGCGAATCTGGTCTGGCACCAGCAGGCAGGCAGGCACGCCAATTTCTTCCTGGCGCATGGCGGTTTCTGCCGCATTTTTGGACAGCATGTCGGCCACGCCGGGATCCAGGGCCGGGCCTGCGCTGTTGCCCAGGGCCTGCACCAGCAGACGCTCCAGGCTGGGGTCAATGGCGATCACATTGAGTTCGCGGGTGGAGCCGTAAATCTGTTGCACGATGGCCGGAGACAGGGCTACGCGCACCCGCTTTGCCAACTCCACCGGGTCGGTGGTGGACGGAGCGTGTTCGGCAATCGACTCGATGATGGTGCGGATATCGCGAATGTGCACAGACTCGTCGAGCAGCAACTGCAGGGTTTTCTGGAACACGGCGATGGACACCATTTTGGGTACGACCTCTTCGATCAGTTTAGGGGCCAGCTTGGCAACATGTTCCACCAGTTGCTGGGTCTCGGTACGGCTGAGCAATTTGGAAGCTTGAACCTGCATCAAGTGTGACAAATGGGTGGCCATGACGGTCTCGGAATCAACCACGGTAAAGCCCGCCATTTGCGCCGCTTCCTTTTGCTTGTCGTCGATCCAATGCGCCGGCAGGCCAAAGGCGGGGTCGGTGGTGGCCGTGCCTATCAGCGGCGTGGTGATGCCGCCTGGATTGATGGCCAGGAACATGCTGGGGAAGGCCTCGCCCTCGCCAACGATGACGCCGCGCAACGTGATGCGGTAGGCGCTGGGCTTGAGTTCCAGGTTGTCGCGCACATGCACAGGCGGCGGCAAAAAGCCGACCTCCTGGGCAAACTTGCGGCGCACGCCCTTGATGCGGTTGAGCAGATCGCCCTGGCGCGTTTTATCGACCAGCGCGATCAGGCGGTAGCCCAGCTCCAGTCCGAGCTGGTCCACCGGTTGCAAATCGTCCCAGGAGGCTTCGCCGTCGGGATTGACCACCGGTGCCACGGCTTCCACTTCGGTGACCGCCGGGCGATTGGCCAGTGCCCAGGCGCCATAAAATAGCACCGCTGCGATGGCCAGAAACACAAAATGCGGCATGTTGGGAATGATGCCCAGAATGAACATGATGCTGCCGGTAATCGCCAGCACGCGTGGCGAGGCAAACATCTGGCCGATGATCTGCTTGCCAATGTCGTTTTCCTTACCCACACGTGACACCACCATGGCGGCCGCCACCGAGATCAGGAGTCCCGGAATCTGCGCCACCAGCGCATCACCGACGGCCAGCAGGATGTAGGTGTTGGCGGCCTCCGAGGCACTCAGGTCGTGCTGCAAGATGCCCACCGTCAGACCGCCAAAGATATTGATTAGCAGAATCAAAATGCCGGCGACGGCGTCACCGCGCACAAACTTGGAGGCTCCATCCATGGAGCCGAAGAAGTCGGCTTCCTCGCCCACTTCGGCGCGGCGGCGTTTGGCTTCCTTTTCGTCAATCAGACCGGCATTCAGGTCGGCGTCCACCGCCATCTGCTTGCCCGGCATCGCGTCCAGGGTAAAGCGGGCAGACACTTCGGCGATACGCTCCGAGCCCTTGGTCACCACCACAAAGTTGATCACCACCAGAATCGCAAACACGATCAGGCCGACGGCAAAGTTGCCGCCAATCAGGAAATGGCCAAAGGCTTCGATCACCGCACCGGCGGCACCCGCGCCGGTATGGCCTTCGAGCAGCACCACCCGGGTCGAGGCCACGTTGAGTGACAGGCGCATCAGCGTGGTCAACAACAGCACGCTGGGGAAGGCGGCAAAGTCCAGCGGACGAATCATGTAGGCCGCCACCATCATCACCATCAGCGCCACGGCAATATTGATGGTGAAGAACACATCCAGCAGCATGGGCGGCAGCGGCAGCACCATCATGGCCAGAATCGCCACCACCAGCATGGGGGCGGCAGCGCCCTGAACCACACCGGCGTTGTTGCCGTACCAGGCCTGCAGATTTTTTAGCCGGGCGTTCATGCGCTAACTGCCTTCAGGGTTTTGGATTGCGGATCCAGTTCAGGCGGCACAAAGGGCTGCGGCACCTCGTCGGGCATCTTGCCCTGGCCCTGCATGGCGGCCCGCAGGCGGTAGACATAGGCCAGCACCTGGGCTACGGCGCTGTACAAGGCGGTGGGAATGTCCTGATCCAGCTCGGCATTGGCATACAAGGCACGCGCCAACATCGGCGACTGCAGCACGGGAATGGAGTGGCTCTTGGCGATGTCGCGAATCTTCATGGCCAGCAGGTCCGCACCCTTGGAGATCACCCGAGGCGCCGACATGGTCTTTTCATCGTATTGGATGGCCACGGCAAAGTGGGTCGGGTTCATCACCACAAAGTCGGCCTTGGGCACGGCGTTGACGCTGGCCTTTTGTGCCAGCGAGCGCATTTTTTGCCGGATCTTTTGCTTGATCTGCGGATTGCCGTTGTTTTCCTTGCCTTCCTGCTTGACCTCCTGGTTGGACATTTTCATTTCACCGGCGTGCAGGAATTTTTGCAGTGGCACGTCCACCATGGCGACCAAGAGCAACACCAACATCATCAAGCCCAGTCCACTGCTAATCCATTGCGTCAGATGCGCCACCGCGGAACTGGAGGGCTGCAGCTCCAGTGCCGCAATCGGCACCAGGCCGTTTCGCAAGAACATCGCGGCAATGGTGAACAGCACGCTGGTGATGAGCAACATCTTGGCGGTGGAGATCATTTTTTTCTTGCTCACCAGATTGGCAAAGCCCGACAGCGGATTGAGGCGGCTGAAGTCCGGCATCAGTGGCGTCAGGCTGGTGACCCAGCCACCGGCGGCGACCGCCGACAGCACCGAGGCTGTCATGACGATGGCAGCAAAGCCGGCACATGCCAGCACGCAAAGTGAAACGGCTTCGTTCAGGCGGGAATAGGTGGCTTGCATCGACACCAGAATGCTGGAATCAAAGTGCAGCTGGCGAGCCATGTCCAGACGCAATTGCTCGAAAAAATGGGGTGCCAGTACCAAAATCGCCAGACCCCCGGCGCCCAGTACCGCCAGGTGGGTCAGGTCTTCGGAACGGCTGACCTGGCCGTCGTCGCGCGCTTTTTGGAGCTTGCGTTGTGAGGCGGGTAGGTTGCGATCTTGGCTTCCGGAATCCATGGTGTGAACGTTGAGTGGTTCAGACCATTGTCGCGAGCGACCTCCGAAACTAAAGACCAAATAGCGGGGGAAAAGCCCGCTTGATCAAACCAAAATCTAGAACCCCAGGCTTGCCAGCAGGTCGTCCACTTCGGACTGGTTGGTCACGACGTCGGCATTGCCTTCGGCGTTGACTACCGGGCCGTCCAGCGCCGGCGTGTACTGCTCGTGCGTTGATGGGACTTTTACCGCGGCTTCTGGCGGTGCGGTCTGGATCAACAATTGCACCAGCTGCTCTTCAATGGTGGCGGCCAGGTTCACCACCTTGGCAATTACCTGGCCGGTGAGGTCGTGAAAGTCCTGCGCCATCATGATGGCGGTGAGGTGCTGGTCCACGGCGCGGCTGGCCTTGTCCACGTCCTCAATAAAGTTCATCACATGGCCCTTGGCCACGGCGGCCACCGGGTCCTTGACAATGAGCTGGCCGATGCGGTGCGTCTCGGTCTTGATGAAATCGTGCTGGGCCTTGGCCTGGTCGACTTGGTTGAGCACTTTTTCCGCTGCCTCGCCAGTGAGGCGCGCGATGTAGGACAGGCGACTCTTGGCATCAGGCAGCTCACCGGCCCAGTTCTGCACCTTGGCGGTCAGGCCCAGGCCGTTCAGGGAATCATGCAGTTGGCGCGTCAGGGCACCAATCTGCTGGTGCACATCCACGGCTGCGGAACTGGAATCCACCACGCTGGCATCTGGCGCGGCCATGTTATTTCAGGCCCAGTTTGGTCAGGATGTGGTTGACCTTGTCTTCCAGCGTGGCCTTGGTAAAGGGCTTGACGATGTAGCCTGCCGCACCCTGCTGTGCGGCCATCACGATGTCTTCCTTGCGGGCCTCGGCGGTGACCATCAGCACCGGCAGGTGCTTGAGCTTTTCATCCTTCTTGATCTCGCTGAGCAACTGGAAGCCGTTCATGTTCGGCATGTTGATGTCGCTCACGACAAAGTCAAAGCTGCTGTTGCGCAGCTTTTGCAGGGCGATAACACCGTCTTCGGCTTCGTCGGCGTCTGCAAAACCACTTTCCTTGAGCAGGTTGCGAACAATCCGGCGCATGGTGGAGAAATCGTCAACGATTAAAAAACGTAATTCTTTGGACATGACATGCTCTTTCGCTGGCGTTTTTTCTGTTGATCGCAAGTATGACCGAAATTTTCCCGAATCACGGCGCCGATTTCGCGACCGCCGCGCTGGCTTGCGTTTCGGGAGCGGGGGCGGTGTCGGGCGGTGCGGTACCCAAGAGGCGCTCTTCGGCCTCCTTGGTCATTACCAGAAGGGTGATGCGGCGGTTGCTGGGCGCGGTCGGATTCTCGGGGTCATAGGGGAGGCTTGAGCCCATGCCGACCACGCGCGTCAGCTTGTCTTCGGGCATGCCGGCGGCCATCAGTTCGCGCCGCGTGGCATTGGCGCGGTCGGCCGAAAGTTCCCAATTGCTATAGCCCAGCGGGCTGCCATAAGACGAGCGGTCGGTATGACCATCCAGGCTGATCTTGTTTTCCACATCCAGCAAGGCAACGCCGATCTCGCGCAGGATGTCGCGCATATAGGGTTTGACCGAGGCGCTGCCGCTGTCAAACATGGGTCGCTTCTGGTCGTCAACGATCTGGATTTGCAGGCCGTCGGGCGTGATTTTCAACTTGATTTGCGAGCTGAATTCGGAGAGCTTCTTGTTGTTGGAGATGGCCGCCGCAATCTTGGCGCTGAGGGCCGAGAGTCTGCGCGAGTCTGCCTTGGCCTCGGATTGGCGGAACTGCTCGGTGGCTATTCGCTTGGCCTTTTTTTCCTCGCTATCGGACTTGGCTACCTGTCCGGCGGTCTGGGTGATGTCATTGCCACCGCCCATGATCAGACTGTTGCTGGAGCCCGCACCATTGCCGCCCTGCATGGCCACCTTGAGCGGCGACTGGAAGTAATCAGAAATGCCTTTTTTGTCACCGTCGGTGGTGCTGCCCAGCAGCCACATCAGCAAAAAGAACGCCATCATGGCAGTGACAAAGTCGGCGTAGGCAATCTTCCAGGCCCCACCATGCACCGCGTGCCCGCCCTTTTTGACACGCTTGATGATGATCGGCTGTAGTTTTTTGGCGTCTCCTGCCATGGTCAGACTCCCATGACTTTATTTCTTCTTCACGAAGGCTTCAAGTTCGACAAAGCTGGGGCGCTCGGTGGAGTACAGCACCTTGCGGCCAAACTCGATGGCGGTGGACGGGTTGTAGCCCTGCATGCTGGCCAGCAAGGTGGTCTTGATGCACTGCAACTCCTTGCCGCCTTCCTCCACCTTTTGTTCCAGAATACCGGCCAGCGGTTCGGCAAAGGCGTAGGCCAGCAAAATGCCCAAAAATGTTCCGACCAGGGCCGAGCCGATCATGCCCCCGAGCACGGCCGGGGGTTGGCCCACCGATCCCATGGTATTCACCACACCCAGCACGGCCGCCACAATACCGAAGGCCGGCAGGCCACCGGCCACGCGCTGCAGCGCGGCCACGGCAGAATGAGCCTCGTGGTGGTGGGTTTCGATCTCGCTGTCCATCAGCGACTCGATCTCGTGGGCATTGAGATTGCCCGACACCATCATACGCAGGTAGTCGGTAATGAATTCGACCACGTGGTGGTCATGGCCGACGCTGGGGTATTTCTTGAAGATGGCCGATTCGTGGGGGTTTTCCACGTCGTTTTCAATCGCCATCAGACCCTCTTTGCGGGCCTTTTGAAGGATGTCGTACATCAGGGCCATCAGGTCCATGTAGCGCGCCTTGCTGTATTTGCTGCCCTTGAAGCAGGAGCCCAGGCCCTTCATGGTGGCCTTGATGACCTTCATCTGGTTGTTGGCCAGGAACGCGCCCGCGGTGGCCCCGCCAATCGTCAGCATCTCAAAAGGGAGTGCGTGCAGAATGACCTCAATATTGCCGCCGTGCGCGATGAACACGCCGAATACGCAGCCGAGAACGACAAGCCAGCCAACGATTACAAACATAGCGTGAGTGTGACAGCGGAGCCTATTGCCCCATTAAATGAATTGAGTGGCTTTTGACGGCCTGCACCTATCATATCGTCCCGCCGTGGCTGCACTTGAATATAAAGGCCCCCAGGTATGCTTAGTGCAGCTGAATGCCGCCGGCCGCTGCGCCCTTGCCGGCGCGGGCCGGTGGCGAGCAAAGGCCGCATTCGAAGTGGCGGCTGTTTTCGTAGGCTTCGGACACAAAGTGGCCGCCACACTTGCTGCACTTGGTCATGGACAGCATCTGGTTGTCAATGAACTTGACCAGACGCCAGGCGCGGGTGATGGACAGCAGGGGCTCAACGCCGCAGGCGGCAATCTGTTCCGTATACAGCTTGTAGGCCTTCATGATGGCGTCAATGTCTTCCAGCGCGCTGACCTTGCTCAGGTATTGGTAGGTATTCTGGAACAGCGAGGCATGGATATTGGGCTGCCAGGTCAGAAACCACTCGGTGGAGAAGGGCAGTTGGCCCTTGCTGGGCGAGCGACCCGCCACTTCCTTGTAGAGACGCAGAAGACGCTCATAAGACAGGTCGGTCTCGCTTTCCAGCACCTGAAGGCGGGCGCCCAGGTTGATCAGGGCGACGGCGCGCTCGACTTGCTTGGAATCGTTCAGTACGCTTTTGGTGGCCATATGCTGCTCCAGTTGGGTCAAGGGTTTACAAGGTTTCGGCAAAACGGCCGGCCATCAGGATGCTGGCATGCAGCCGGGTGGTTGCGTCGTTGTCGACCTTGGTGGCGGAGTGGTTGGTCAGCAGGTTCCAGACGATTTCGTCGTCCATGCGGAAGCGGCACAGCAGCATGTTGCCGGAGGCAATTTTGAGGATTTGCGCTGGGGAAAGCGTGGCCACCATGTCGGCGGACTCTTCGGACATTCCCAGGCGGAACAGGGCCTCGGCCTTGTCCTGACGGATCAGGTTCTGGGCCAGCATCAGATAGGTCAAATTGGCTTCCCGGATTTCGGAAAGCATTTGTTCGTTTGTCATGGCAGGCTCCAGAGGTGATGCGTTTATTTAGTCTGTGAAAGGCATCCATTTGTTTGCCCCTCACCATGGATGCAATTCTGGAAGCATCGCCTTGAAAGCTGAATCAGGGTTTGGATGTTTGCCCTGTCGTCTTGCGCGCCCGGCCTTGTAGGGGAACTTCCTACATTGCGGATCGGGTGTTTTTCAGGCTGGCTTGCGATTTCAGCCCTCAAGTTCCGTCAAGCCTGTCCGATAAATATTCCAACGAGCTTCAACCAGGGTTCGTTGTCAGGCAGGCAGGAGCCTCCTGGCTCCGGTAAATCCGGTTCAACTTTTTAAGGAGCTTTCATCATGGCTTTCGATATCGCAACCAATATCAACTCGTTGCAGGCACAGGTCAACACCCAAATGAACTCGAACTCGCTTTCGACGTCCATGCAGCGGTTGTCGTCTGGTCTGCGTATCAACTCCGCAATGGACGATGCCGCCGGCCTGGCCATCGCCACCCGCATGGACTCGCAGTACCGCGGCATGAATGTCGCTGTGCGCAACGCCAACGACGGCATTTCCCTGGCGCAAACCGCAGACGGCGGCCTGTCCACCCTGACCAATATGGTGCAGCGCATGCGCGAACTCGCGGTGCAGGCCAGCAACGGCACCAACACCTCCGGCGACCTGTCCGCGATGAACCAGGAGTACACCCAGCTTGCAGCAGAAGTGTCGCGCACGGTCAGCTCGGTGCAGTTCAACGGCCAGTCCCTGCTGGATACCAGTGCGGATTTCTCCTTCCAAGTTGGCGCCAACAGTGGACAGACCATCACGATTGCCGCCAGTTCATTGAATGTGGCCACGGGCGATCTGGGTGCTGTTGCAACCGGCACCTATGACACGCTCGATACAACCAATACCAGTGGCAATGCAGCCAACATTTCTGGTCTGGACTTGGCGCTGACGGCCATCAACAATGCGCGTGCCAATATTGGTGCCGTGCAAAGCCGGTTTACCAATACCATCGACTTCCTGCAGACTGCGGCACTGAACCAGGATGCAGCCAAGGGACGTATCATGGATGCCAACTTCGCGCAGGAAACCTCCAACCTGAGCCGTGCGCAGATTCTGCAGCAGGCCGGTACGGCGATGGTGGCCCAGGCCAATCAGTTGCCGCAAGGGGTTTTGGCCCTGCTGCGTTAAGCGCTTTCAAGCGCGCTGCAAAAAGCCTGGAAAAGCTCCAGGCTTTTTGCATTTGGCAGGTGTTTTTGGGTTAATTCTGATTTTTTGCAGGTCCTGGCTTCGTTAGATTCAACCCTTGGTGCAACGCTGACGCAAAAGGAATAGATATGTCCACCACTTCCACGGTTACTGGAACTCTCTCGTCCCCGGGTATCGGCAGTGGCCTGGATGTCAATTCGATCGTCAGCAAACTGGTGGCGGTGGAATCCCTGCCTCTAACGGTGATGCAGACCCAGGCGGCCAGCATTCAGACGGATATTTCCACCTTTGGGCAGATCAGCTCCGATTTGTCGGCACTGGAAACCGCGTCCAGCGCCCTGCAGGACCAAACCACCTGGAAGGCGTTGACGCTCAGCTCTAATACACCCTCTGCCATTACCGGATCCACATCGTCCGGAGCGCTTGCCGGTTCCCTGTCGGTCCAGGTCAATAGCCTGGCGACCAGCCAGACGCTGGCGTCTGCCGCCGTGCCGAACAGCGCATCCGGAGTGCCCGGAACCATTGGAACGGCCGGTACGCTGACGATCCAGATGGGAAGCTGGAACAGCGACGGTTCCTTTACCAATGCCGTGGGTGTCAGTGGTGGCACTGCCCCGGCGGCGGTGAGCGTTACTGTTTCGGCCACCGACACCTTGGCAACCATTGCTGCCCATATCAACAGCCAGTCCTCGGCTGCAGGCGTGTCGGCTCAGGTTGTTACCTCCGGCAACAACCAGTCTCTGCTGATCACTGGCAATGCCACCGGGGCTGCTTCAGGCTTCATGATTACACCCGACACGGGAACCGATGCGAGCGGTGCGGCCAACCCCTTAGGGTCGCTGGATTCATTGGGTTATTACGCATCGACCACCACCACGCAGGTGCCGGCTTCAACCACCAATGGCGTGGTGACCCCGGCGCATTACCCCCCTGGCGGTGGCCTGACCCAGTCCACTGCTGCCAGCGATGCGTCTCTGGTCATTCAGGGCATTGCGGTGACCTCGGCCAGCAACAATGTGACCACTGCCTTGTCGGGGGTTACCTTAAACCTCCTGACCACCACTACCAGTCCGGTGCAGCTCACCATGGCGGTTGATACGGCCTCCATCACGACCAAAATCCAGGCGTTTCAGACCGCGTATAACCAGCTCAATAGCGATATCGCCACTAGCACGGCGTACGACAGCAGCACCAAAACCGGCGGGCCACTGCTGGGCGATACCACGACCTATGGCATTCAAAACATGGTGCGTTCGATTCTCGGAGCCAACGGCCCCACGAATAGCAGCATAGGGCGATTGAGTGATCTGGGCCTGCAGATACAGGCGGACGGCTCATTGACCACCAACAGCACGACGCTGGCCGCGGCTCTGCAAAATCCCAGCAATGTGCAAAATTTCTTTGCCAATGTGTCGGCCGATGGCAGCAACGATGGCATTGCCACGCGCATGTACAACTTCAGCTTTGGTGCGTTGGGCGTAGGCGGGCTGGCAACCCTGCACACGGCAGGTTATCAGACTGCTCTCACCACGAATACCAATGATCAGGCTACCTTCAATACCCACATCGCGGCCTACCAGACGCAGTTGCTGGCGCAGTACAACGCGCTGGACACCACCATGGGAAGCCTGAGCAGCCTGAGCAGCTTTGTCACCGCGCAGCTGGCCCAGTGGAGCAAGTCCTCCTGACCCTAAAGCCCCTTTATTTGAACCCACAAAGCCCCGTTTATCGGGGTTTAGTTTTTTTGGGGCCGGTCAACAATTATTCCAACACCCGGTTGAATTGCTAGGCAGTGCTTTCTCGCTTCATGCCGTGTGGATTGATTCACATTGCGACCCATTTTTTGAAGGAGTCATCCCATGCCATTTACCATCAATACCAACATCAATTCGCTGACCGCGCAGCTCAACGCCACCTCGAATCAGAACAGCATGTCTACCTCCATGCAGCGTCTGTCCTCGGGTTTGCGCATCAACAGCGCGCAGGACGATGCCGCCGGACTGGCCATTGCCGACCGCATGAATACCCAGGTGCGGGGCATGAATGTGGCCATCCGCAACGCCAATGACGGTATCTCGCTGGCCCAGACTGCAGACGGCGGTCTTTCCGTCATCACCAATATTTTGCAGCGCATGCGCGAACTCTCGGTCCAGGCCGTCAATTCCACGAATACTTCCGGCGACATCTCCGCCATGAACCAGGAGTACCTGCAGCTCAGCGACGAGTTGAACCGGGAAATGAGTGCGGTCCAGTTCAACGGGCAGTCCCTGTATACGACCACAACGGACTTTACATTCCAGGTGGGTGCGAATGCCGGCCAGACCGTGACCATCTCAGCATCCGATCTCAACATTTCCACAGGGGCAATGACCAACGTGCTACCTGGACTTTCAGGAACATCGGCCCTGGATATGCTTGTCAACGCCAATAACTCTGGCAATCTCTCGGCCATCGACGCGGCCTTGGCTGCTGTGGATAATACCCGTGCCACCTTGGGTGCGGTGGAGAGCCGATTTAGCGATACCATCACATATTATCATAT
>Ga0118677_10006937_pt1 | contig 18951 bp, 4 predicted proteins | sample AliMusrvi5mmetaG_FD_86154 | JGI IMG/M metagenome (GOLD analysis project Ga0118677, IMG submission 86154) | reverse complement strand
GTCCAACCCCGACGAGTTGAGCGACGACTCGTTGCCCGGGTCCTTGGCTGTCCGGGTCAGTACCGCCGATAGTCGCGGGAAACAACGTCGGTGGTTGGATGTGGCCTGCGGCTGGCTGACCCCGGCGGCAGTACCGGCAATTGCGGCGATGGTGAACGAATCCTGGACCCGTGACCGGGCCTGCGCGAATCTAATCGCTAGATTCGGCCGTCCCGAACTGCACACTTGGGAGGATTGGCTGGATTGGTTGGGAAGTCAGGAGAGACTGTGGCAGGCAGCGCAGGAAATCGTTGGCGGACTGGTTGAGAGCCACGCGCCGGCACTGTTGCTGATCGTCTATTCCCAAGTGCCGGATCCCGACCCGGCAGTGCTCGGGGCGTTGGTCAGACGGGTGGCGGAAGCAGGCAACCCGGTCGAGTTGTCCGGGTTGCTTGCAAGGTGGTCGGCATGGGTGTCGGATCACGAACGCAACGCATTGTTAGGATTGGCGGAACCGAAGTCCGCCGTGCTCGCTCGCGGTTCGGTGGGGCCGCCGCCATTGCCACGGTCGGTGGTGGAACCGGTGGCGGCCCAAAGGGCACCAGCACCGGTTGCCGCACCCGTGGTGGCCGAGCCCGCCCCTGTAACGCCGCCGAAGCCGACGTTGTGGGAGATCCATATCCAGCCGTTTTTTGTCGAGAACTGGTACATTGTGGCGGGCATCGCGATGGTGATTCTGGGCAGCTCGTTGCTGGCATATTACACTTGGGACAAGCACTGGCTGGTGCGCTATACGATCATGCCCCTGCTGCTGGGCGGGTTCACCTGGTCGCTGGCCAAGGTGGGCGACTGGATCGAGCACAAGAGCCGTGAATTCACCGGCACGGCCGCGATTCTGCGCGGGGCGGCGATTGGCTTGCTGCCGATCAATTTCATGGCGATGGCGCTGCTCTCGGCTGATAGCAACGTGCCTCGGCAAGGGCCGGCATTGCTGGCAATGGCGCTCATCTATCTGATAGTTTTCGGTTGGGGCTTGCGCCGGTGGTGCGGAGCGGTCGAGCCCGCGATGGGCAAGCTGCTGGGTGGCACCTTGCTGGGGCTCAACGCGTTGGTGGTGGTCGGGCCGCTGGCCCGCACGGTGGGGCACTTCGAGGGCGAGGCGCTGTTGTTGTGCGTGGGGGCCGGGTTTTACGTTGGCTTCGCGGCCATGGCGGCGACCATCATCTATTTTGACCGCCGGATTCTCACCCGTGAAATGGCCGAGGAAAAACGGGTGCCGTGGTTTGTGGGGGGCGCGCTGGCCGTCACGTTCCTGCAGGTGTTCGTCTGGGTGCACGGGTTCCTGCGCCATTTGCCACAGCCGGCCACTTATGCCTTGCTGGTCATTCTAACAGGCTGGCTGATCCTGCATGCGGAACGCCGCGCCCTTGAGTTGAAGGCATGCCCGCAACTGCACGGGGGCGAATCGTTTCTGGGCTTCGGCGCGATTTTGTTAGGTTTGCTGATGGGTTTCAGCAATCCGACGGTGCGCATCCTCGCATTCCTGCTGGCGGGTGCGGTGTGGCTCTATCAGGCGCGGACGCGGCGGCACCCGTTGCACGATTGGATCGGGCTCACGCTGCTTGGGCTTGGCGGTGCGGCGGTGGGACTGTTGCCAAGCTATCCCGGCGCGTGGTTACCGCTGGTGGGGCTGGGAGTGGCGCTGGCGTTTGGAGTGGGCGGTTGGCTCATTCGGAAACTTGGCGCGGTAAAGCGGGATGATCCAACGGTTGAGCCCGCCGCGGAGTCCGGGCTGGTCCAAGCCTGCCGGGGCATGCAACTGGTGGCGTTGGTGCTCACCGCGCTGATCACCCCGCTGGTGCAATGGCACTATGACTCGTGGCCGTTTGGTTCGGCGATCTGGTTGGCATTGGTGGCGGGGTTGTTTGCCTGGCGTGCCTTCCGGGATGAGCAGGTTCATTTGCTGCACGCGACCATGGCGATACTGGCGTTGGCGCTGCCATACGCCGGGTTCATGGACGTGGCCGGCCGCACGGTCCACCACAACACGATGGTGGGCGGACTGGCAATTTTATCCTGGCTCTGGTTGGGTGTGGCCGCTTGGGCGCGCAAGCCGCTGATCCTGCAAGCCAGGTCAACGGTGTCGTGGCTTTACGGCATGTTGGCGGTGGCCGCCATGTTGCTGCGGGTGGCCATGGGTGATACCGGAGCGAGCGAGTACTGGCTTCAGGAGGGGCTGGATTTCGGTGGGCCGATCCTGATGATGCTCGCCTTGATTCCCGCCACCTATTACTCGCGGTCGTTGGGGCCAGCTGGCATGGCCGTGGCGATCACGGTCATCCTGTTTCCCGAGCTGAAATCCCATCTGCCGGAATCGATGGGGTGGGTGACTTCGGGCAGCGGATTGGCCAGCGCGTGCTGCACGCTGCTGCTGGTCGGCCTGTGTTTCGCATTGCGGCCATGGGCATTTCTGAAGGATCTGTCAGATGGGGACCGGTTCATGGGCAAGGAGCTGTTTCCATTCCAGCGACGGGACCACACGTTGTTCACCTGGCCCATTTTGGCGGCGGCGGTGTTCCTGCTGATCAAGGTCGATAGCTGGAACCTGCTCCGGAATTTGGCCAGCGGACCCATTTCTCTCCATACCGCCCTGGCCTTGGTTGTCAGCGGGGTGGCTTGGACCACCATCGGCATATACCACCGTCAGCATCGCTTCGCGGTGATCGGAGTGCATCTGGGTTGGATCTGCATGGCGGCCGGGATCGGCGTCGGATACTGGCGGCAGGCGGGCGATCCGCAGTGGACGACGCCAGCGCTGGCCATCGGCTTGGTGCTGCAGGGGCTCTACTGGATCTATCAATTCGTGGCGCGGACCCGGCCGTGGGTGTCGGCCTTGCTGAGCAAGCCGACCCGTCAGGTGCTGCTGGGTGGCAGCGCGGCGTTGACGGTCATCTGTCTGGCAAACCTTCTGGGCGGCGCGTCCTTGGCAGGGATGCAGTGCATGTATGCTTTTCTGGCGGCGCAACTGGTGTGGCATGGTTTGCGCACCCGGCATCGGGTCTGGGGTGTCCTGCTGTTCTTCCAATGTTGGACCGGTTTGCTGACGTTGACCGCGGCCGGCACGGGGCTGCTGTTGTTGCGGTTGTCCATTGCCGAGAGTCTGAGTCCAACGCTGTGGATGCTTATCGGGGTCCAATTGTTGATGATTTTGTTAGAAACGGTGACTGTGGGAAAGAATGGCGGCGGGCAGGATACCCGCGCCACCGAGGTGGTCCGGGCATCCTGCCCGGAGCCTGCATTCGGCGACCGGTTCCGCCAGGGCATCGCGTCATTGCTGCTGCCAGCTTGGATGCTGGCTACGGGGCTGGCAATTTTGCTAGGTCTGGCCGCCGTTGCGGATGGAGTTATAGGTTCGCATCTAACTTGTTTCCAACAGATCCTGTTAGTGGCCACGCTGCTGTTGACGGCACGGTCCCAAGCTTCCAACGTCATCCTGTGGCCGGCGCTGCTGCTGGGATATTTGATGATCCATCGAAGCCCACTGGCTGCAAGCGGCGACCTCGGCTCGCGGATGGAACTGCTGGTGACGCCGTGGCGGTTGGCTTTGTTCGGCTTGGGGATCGCGTTGCTGACCCAAGCCGGGCGGTGGGTACATGCCCGCCATCCCCGCTTGCTGGGCGGGGGCTTTGCCCTGCCGGCATTCACCGCACGTTCATGCGATTGGTTGTGGCTCCCGGCCGCCGGACTGGCCGCTGCGGCCGCCCTTTACCACACGGCGCATCCGGTGCTGCGGGAGAATTGGGCCCAACTTTGGGCTCCCTATCTGGGGGTGGTGACGTTCGCGGTCATTGCCCGGGGCCGCCGGCAGGCCGGGTTTTGGGTCGGGGCCGGCGTGTTGTTAGTGTTGGGCAATATCCACTTGGTTCGGGTTGGGGTCGGTGCGGTCTTGCGGGACCACGGACTGTCCGAACTGCATTTGATATGCCTTGGGCTGGGACTCGGTCTGCTCCAGGCATCGGGGCTGCGGCGGGCGCTGCGCTGGGCGGCGGTGGTTGCTGATATCAATCGGGCCAGTCTTGGGTTGGCGGGGTTGGTGTTGGTGCTGCTGTCGGCCAATTACTTCACCGCTGCGGATCTCGCGGCGATCACGCCCACCCGTCTGTTGATTTCCGGCGCGCTGGCGTTTCTGGCGGGTTGGTATTTCCGGCGGGCGGCGCGGCAACCGGGACCGGGGGAAGCGGTGCACGCGGAATGGTGCGAGGCGTTATATCATTTCGGGGTGGTGGTGACGTTGTGGTGCGCGGCCCTGCTGGTGCCTTGGTTCCGACAACCGCAGTTTGCACTGATTGCCTTGGGTTTGCCGGTGGTCTACTTTTACGGGTGCGCGGAATTCGGCATGCGGCAGGGCCGGGTGACCGCGCCGCGGTATCGCAACTCAGCCACTGTGCTCGGGTTTGTCGTGCTGGCGCTGTATGCCTTCGAGGGGTTTTTTCATCTCGTGATTTTCCCCGGCACGCCGGTCAGCACCCAGCATTACCACACCCACGCCCTGCTCGTGCTGTTGCTTGGGGTGGTGTTGTTGCGCCTGCATGGCTTGGGCGGCACGAGTTGGCTGGCGTTTTATGGCGGATTGGCGCTGATGGCGGGCAGTTATTTTCTGCTAACCGCATTGCCGGGCTTGAGCCCGTTTGACAGCCCGATTCCTGCCGCATGGTGCGCGTTGGGGCTGGGACACTTCTGGGTTTTGGTTAGCTACGAACGCTCGCCGCTGCGGACGATCATCCAGCGTTTGGCCGGGTTGGACGACCCGGCGTGGGATTCCCAGCGCCGGGTGTGGGGCTACTGCCTGTTAGCCGCCACCCAAGGTGCGGTGGTTTGGGGATTGGCGGATTTCCACCGCAATCCCTTGATGGTCGCGCCGTTGCTGGCGGGAGCGGCATCCATCATCATTCATCAGGGAATCCTGCGGCGGGCACCGGTCTATCTGATAGTGGCCGGCGTGGAATTGATGATGGCACTCCACATGGACTTTCTCATTCAAAGTTATTTGCCGAAGGAGGCGATCATCTGGGTGGGCTTGGTTGGTTGGCTGGTGTTGCTGGCTGCCTTTGAAGCATTGCCGGGCAAACTCCATCCGAAGCTCGTCGGCCGGATTGCGGTGGGGTTGGGCGGGTTGGTGCTGGCTCACATCCTCTATCATCACCCATGGTCGCCGGTTGGTTTGTGGGGCATGGGGCTGGGAGCGGTGATGCTTGCTTGGACGCCGACGAACCAATGCGGCACGCCAACCGGGAAGATCCTCGGCGGATTGCAATCGTTGATTCCGATCTGGTTGGTCTATTTCAGCCAAGCTCCGTTCAAGGCGCATGGGCCGGCGGCCGGAGTGGAACCGTGGCCGGTCCTGGCGGGCACGGCGACGCTCGTGCTGATCGCGCTGGCCGGCCGTTTGAGTCCGCATCACCGGGCTGCCGCATGCCGGACCAGGCTGCGGTGCCAGCAGCGATGTCTGGACCTGACGCTCGGGTGGATGGAGACGGAGGGGCTGCGAAATCATCGGGTCACTTTGGTGTTAGCCACCGCGATCGTGTGCGCCGTACAAGGGTTGCACTACCAGAGCGCCCTGGGGTTGCGGGAATTCAGCCTGTTGATCCTGCTGGAATCGGCGTTGGCGGTGGCTTGGTTTTTTGAAGGGCGCGACCGTCAATCGATGGCCGCCTATTTCCTCATGCAACTTTGCGCTGCGGCCTTTTTTGCTTCGATTCGCCGTCACCTCATGCTTACGACCGTATGGTGGAAATTCGAATATGATGTGTGGGCCAGTCTCGCCGTCTCCTTTGGCATTGCCGGTGTCAAGCAGGTTCTCGACATGCGTCCGCGGGAGCTGCGGGTGCCCTTGTTGACGACCCTTTGCGCGTTGCCGGTGATTGCGTTGGGGTGGGTGATGGGTCATGGTCTGGGCGTCGATCTGGCGCTGATCGTGGTGGGCTTGCACAGTGTTTTATTCGCCTATCTCGGCAAGGACAACCGGGAGTCGCCCTATAACATTATGGCGCTGGCGGGATTTGTGGGATTCATCCTGCTGACGTTCTATGCCAAGCTGCAATTGCGGGCGGTTCACGCCTATGTCATTCCGGTGGGCCTGGGCGTGTTGGTGTTGCAGGAATTGTTCAGAAAGCGGATTCACCCGGAAACGCGCAACTGGATCCGCCTGGTCACGTTGATGGCAATGCTGGGCAGTGCCGGGTATTACGCGTTGGCTGACCCGAGCCACGCCATTTCCTTCAACCTGACCATGATCCTCCTGTGCCTGCTGGCGATGGGACTGGGCAGCGTGTTGCGGATCCGGCTCTATCTGGCGCTCGGTTTTGCCGGCTTGATGGTGGACCTCGTTTCATTGTTGTACAAAGTGCTGGTGGCGATGGAGCGCAGCGCCCGGATGACTGTCGTTGGCAGCCTCGTGCTGGTGATTGGGGGGATCCTCATTTTCACCGCGATCTACTACAAAACCAACAAAGCCCGGATTGATACCTGGCTTGACCAGTGGCGGTCCAGGCTGAACCAGTGGCAGTGATGGTAACGTCTCCAAGTTTGCTGGCTATTCCCGAATCAGCTCATCTGTTTGCCGTTGGAGAGGATTCGGATGGCGCTCTTGATCCTTTCGGTCAGCCTGACAATGGACGGCATCATTCCGATGTGGATCTCATAAACTTCTTTTCCCCCGTCCTCCGGTCCGGCCACCGGCTCTTTCATCGGCCTCAAGTTGGGGATCGCATGTCTCGGTCTCAGGGTCGGGGGGATTGGTTGGCGGCTGGGCTTGGGCGGCACCCGTCCACAGACGCAGGGAGGCGTTGCATCCACACCCCAGCGTCGATCGCCTCCGCCCAAGCGTGGCGAGCAGATTCCCGTGAGCCGCTCAAATTCCCAGCCCCGCACCCTCACGATTTTGATTGCCAGCCGGTGTGAAGACCCGCAATGTCGACTCGTGAATGGAAGAGTCAGGGACGCGGCGTGCGGCCGCGTGACATGGGCATGCCGTGTCATCCGCCTGTCCTGCCATCGGACTCTTGCTCACCGTGGGTTTTCAACCAACTCCTCGACCGATTATGAACGCGATCCCCAAGCGCCTCGTCGCCCTGATTTGGAGCAGTTTGATTCTGTTCGCCCTGCCTGCGCGTGGAGAGATGGTCACGGCCAATTTCACCTCCGCGACCACCGTGCCGGTCACCGCCGCGAGTTACACGGCGACCGGCAACATCGTGAATATCACCCTGGGATTCGCGCCGACCGCGGGCACCAACCTGACCGTGGTGAAAAATACGGGACTCGCGTTCATTCAGGGAACCTTCGACAATCTGGCGCAGGGACAGAAGGTGAATATGAGCTACAACGGCATCACCTATCCATTCGTGGTCAACTACTTCGGCGGCACGGGCAATGACCTGGTGCTGCAGTGGGCGAATACACGGTTGCTGGCATGGGGCGACGCCTCGCACGGCAAATTGGGCAACAACTGCAACATTGAGTCCTGGGTGCCGGTGCCGGTGGATTCCACAGGCGTGTTGGCCGGCAAGACGATCACTTCCGTGGGTGCCGGGGTGAATCACAGCCTTGCCCTCTGCTCGGACGGCAGTTTGGCGGCGTGGGGATATAACTATTTCCACGAACTGGGTAGCGATAGCACGACCGACAGCAGTCTTCCAGTGGCAGTCGACAGGACCGGGGTACTGGCGGGAAAGACGGTGATCGCAATCGCTGTTAAACGGGATCAAAACCTCGCGTTGTGTTCGGACGGCAGTCTGGTCGCATGGGGCAGCAACCTCGCGGGGCAACTGGGCAACAACAGCACGGAACAAAGCAGCGGACCGGTGGCGGTCGACCAGTCCGGCGTGCTCGCCGGAAAGGCAGTCGTCGCGATCTCCTGCGGTGATGGGCACGCCATCGTGTTGTGTTCGGATGGCACTTTGGCCACGTGGGGCAGCAACTACCAAGGCCAGTTGGGCACCAACGGCCCGACATCCAGCCTGGTGCCGGTGCTGGTCGACAGAACCGGCGTGCTTGCCGGCAAGAGGGTCGTCGCCATCTCAGCCGGAGGGTCTCACAATCTTGCGCTGTGCTCGGATGGCACACTGGCCTCATGGGGTGCCAATGATTCCGGTCAATTGGGTAACAACACGACGGTGAATCGCTCCGTGCCGGTATTGGTGAATCAAACGGGCGTGCTTGCCGGCAAAACGATTGTTGCCGTGTCCGGGGCGGAGACAACCAGTTTGGTATTGACGTCCGACGGAGTTTTGGCCGCATGGGGTGCTAATGTGACCGGCCAGTTGGGCAACAACAGCACGACGGATAGCTCGCTACCGGTACTGGTGAACCGGACCGGCGTGCTCGCGGGCAAGGCGGTCGTTGCCATCGCTTCCGGAAACAATCATCACCTCGCGTTCTGCTCGGATGGCACGCTTGCCACTTGGGGAACCAATGAATCCGGCCAGTTGGGCAACAACAGTTCGACGTTCAGCTCCGTTCCCGTGCTGGTCAACACCGGTTCTCTGAAACCCGGGGAGCGCTTCGCTCCGAGGTCCCAGGTCGCGGGCTATGCCCACACTCTGGCAGTGGTCGTTTCACCACCCGCACCGCAGGGGAACACATCGGCGGCAACTGCCGTCAGCGACACCACTGCCACCCTCCATGGGAGCGTCAATCCAAGCGGCACCAGCACGGCGGTCTCGTTCGAATACGGCCTGACAACGGATTACGGTGCCAGCGTCGCGGCCACTCCGGCGATCATCACCGGCACAAGCACCGTATCGGCGAGCGCAACCCTCACCGACTTGATGAGCGGCACCACCTATCACTACCGGCTGGTCGCGGATGGCCCGGGCGGTGTGGTGAAGGGGGCAGACATGACCTTCACGACGAGCGCGTTTGCCAGGCTCTCGAGTTTGGCGTTGAGTGACGGCACGCTCGACCCCGGGTTTGCTCCGGTGATCACCCGTTATGCGGCCACGGTGCCGTCCTCCGTGGACCATCTCACGATCACTCCGGTACCCGACATCTCCGGCGCGACCGTGTCCGTCAACGGCAGCGTCGTCGCGTCCGGGGAGGCCGGTCCGCTCAATCTCACGGAGGGCTTAAATCCGATTGCCATCGTGGTTACCGCAGCGGGCGGCCTTGTTAGCGAAACCTATACGGTCCTCGTGACACGGCTGCCACAGACATTCCGCTTTCAAGCTGCAGGGCAGGTGGGCGCGTCCGTCACAAACCTAGTGGCCACTGGTAGCACGGCAGACTTCGAGCTGGATTTCGCCCCGTCAACGGGCACCAATCTAACCGTAATCAACAACACCGGAATTCGCCCCATCGCAGGCACCTTCACCAATCTGGCGCAAGGGCAACCCGTCTCCCTGAGCCATGGCGGGATCCGCTATGCCTTCGTGGCCAATTACTTCGGTGGCAGCGGCAACGACCTGGTGTTGCAATGGGCCAACGTCAGGGTGTTAAGTTGGAGCGGGGATTCTGCAGGCGACTCGCTAATTCCGATGCCGGTGGACGCGACAGGCATCCTGTCTAACAAATCAGTGATAGCGCTTGCCGCCGGGCAATTCTTCAGCGTGGCGGTATGCTCGGACGGTACCTTGGCGGCATGGGGTTACAACGCATCCGGCCGCTTGGGCAACAACAGCACGGTCGACAGCAAGGTTCCGGTCGCGGTGGTACGGAACGGAGTTTTGGCCAACAAGGTCGTGGTGAACGTGGCTGCGGGGGGCGATCACGTTGTGGCCTTGTGCTCGGACGGCACGCTGGCCGCGTGGGGCTCCAACGCTTCCGGCAAGTTAGGCAACCCCAGTGTCGCGTCTTCCAGCATGGTACCGGTGGCGGTTAGAACGACAGGCTTGCTGGCAGGCAAGACAGTCGTCGCCGTTGCCGCCGGGGGCCTCCACTCCTTGGCGCTGTGCTCAGACGGTACCCTGGCGGCATGGGGCGGCAACAACTATGGCCAGTTGGGGAACAATAGCAACACCCAATCCTCCGTGCCGGTGGCGGTGGACCGTAGCGGCCTCTTGGCTAACAAGACGGTGGTGGCCATTGCCGCAGGGACATACCACAGCCTGGCGCTATGCTCGGATGGCACCCTGGCAGCCTGGGGAAGAAACGATTCCGGGGAATTGGGCACGACTACCACGATCCGGTCGTCGGTACCGGTGGCGGTGACGCGAAGCGGCGTGCTGAGCGGCAAGACCATCACCGCCGTTGCTGCGGGAGCAGACCACAACCTGGTGCTGTGTACCGACGGAACTGTGGCGGCTTGGGGCTGGGATTATTTTGGCCAATTGGGCACCAACACCACGCTGCCAAGTGTGGTGCCCATTGCCATTGACCGCTCAGGGGTGTTGGCCGCCAGGACGATCGTCTCAGTGACCGCGGGCGCTACCCACTCTCTCGCCCTGTGTGCGGATGGAACCCTGACAAGTTGGGGCGATAACACATCCGGGGGCTTGGGCAACAACAGCAAGACACAGAGCGCGGTGCCGGTCCTGGTCAATACGGACTCGCTGCGGCCGGGCGAGCGGTTTGAAACGGCAATCTCCGCGTCTGGTGCTTCACATACTGTCGCCCTCGTCGCCGCACCGCCACCGCTGATGGCCACGACGACTGCGGCGACCGGAATCACTGACACGGGAGCCATCCTCGCCGGCACCGTGAATCCCAACGGTTCCGACACCTCCGTGACGTTTGAATATGGCCTAACCCAAGTGTACGGACTGACGGCCAACGCCACCCCAGCAATTCTCAACGGCACCAGTATCACGGCGGTGAGCGCGACAATCACCGGCCTGCTTAGCGGCAGTATCTATCACTATCGGGTCATCGCGGACGCTGCGGGCGGCAAGATGACGGGCGAAGACATGTCCTTCACAACCAGCACATTTGCCAGCTTGTCCGGACTGGTGCTCAGCACTGGAACCCTGGATCCCGGGTTTGTTCCGGCCACCATCGACTACGCGGCCACCGTGCCATTCGCCACTGACCACATCACCGTCACTCCCGTGACAGCCTACCCCGCCGCGTCGGTTAAGATTAACGGAAAGGCAGTCGCGTCGGGAAGCGCCAGCGGCGCGCTGGATCTCACCGCAGGCGACAACCTCATTAGCGTGGTGGTCACTGCCGCCGATGGCTTCATCATGCAGACCTACCGTGTTGTGGTGACACGCCTGCCGGAGGTATTTCGCTTTCATTCCAGCGGCGAGGTCCCGGTGACGGTCAAGGACTTCGTGGCGACGGGCATCGCGGTTGATTTTGAATTGCTGTTCCAGCCGCTGCCGGGCACGAACCTGACCGTGATAGACAACACCGGGGGCCGCCCGATCACCGGAACCTTCAGCAATGTGGCCGAGGGTCAAATCCTCAATCTGCCATTTGCAGGGGTTGCATACCCGTTTGTTGCCAGCTACCACGGCGGCACGGGAAATGACTTGGTCTTGCGCTGGGCCAATACCCGACTGGTGGCCTGGGGACGCAACAATTCGGGTCAACTGGGCAACAACAGCTACAGCGATACCCTGGTGCCGGTGCCGGTAGTGCGGAACGGGGTTTTGTCGGACAAAACATGGGTCGGCGTCGCCACCGGATCTTCCCACAGCGTGGCCTTGTGCGCGGATGGCACCCTTGCCGCATGGGGCGCGAATTACGGTGGACAGCTAGGCAACAACAGCTTGGAAGGCAGAACCACGCCGGTGGCTGTTGACAGGTCCGGAGCTCTGGCTGGCAAGACCGTCATTGACGTGGCGTCCGGGGCGGAACACTGTTTGGCGCTGTGCGCGGACGGCACGTTGGTGGCATGGGGATTCAACAGCTATGGTGTGCTGGGCGACAACAGCACAACAAACAGGCGTGTGCCAGTGTTGGTCAATACGACAGGGGTTCTTGCCGGTAAGACAATTGTGGCAGTGGCTGCTGGCTGGAACGACAGTTTTGCCCTTTGCGACGATGGCACTCTGGCCGCATGGGGGTACAATTCCGATGGCCGGTTGGGCACCGGCAACACGACGGGGAGCACCGTGCCGGTGTTGGTTGATAGGACCGGGGTTCTTGCCGGCAAGAAGATCGCGTCCATCGCCGCGGGAGTCTACCACAGCCTCGCCTTGTGCTCGGACGGAACCTTGGCCGCATGGGGTAATAATTCAAACGGCCAACTCGGTAACAGCAGCGTATTCCAGAACAGTGCGGCGCCGTTATTGGTGGACCGGACGGGAGCGCTCGCCGGCAAGACTGTCATTGCCATTGCCGCGGGCGAAATCCGCAGTCTGGCGCTGTGTTCGGACGGCAGTCTGGTCACCTGGGGTGGCGGAGTGGGCACCGGCAATGCGACCCCGGTTGCAGTGGACCAGACCGGAGTGATCGCGGGCAAGACGATCAGCTCCTTCTCGTTAGGGCGGTTTCACAGTATCGCCCTGTGCTCGGATGGCACCCTGGCGACCTGGGGAGACAACACCGACGGTCAATTGGGCAACAACAGCACAACCGGAAGCAGCGTTCCCGTGTTGGTCAATACGACCATGCTCAAGAATGGTGAGCGCTTCGTCGCGGCGCGCTCAGGGATTTCGTCATCCCATAGCATCGCCGTGGTCGCCTCGCCGCCCCCGCCGGTTGTGACGACCGTAGCCGCGAGCGGCATTACCGACACCGGGGCCACCCTCAACGCGGTTGTGAACGCCAACGGCTCAAGCACCGCAAGTTCGTTCGAGATCGGACTGACAAGCACCTATGGCACCGTCGTTGCGGCAGTGCCTGCGGCGCTGCCCGGCACCGGCACTGCGGCGGTGAGCGCGACCGTCACCGGCCTGCTCAGTGGCACGATCTATCACTACCGGGTTATCGCCGACAGCGCGGGCGGCGTGGTAAGGGGCGCAGACCTGACCTTCACGACCAGCACGTTTGCCACCTTGTCCGGCCTGGCGCTGAGCGCTGGCAATCTCGATCCCGGGTTTGCTCCGGTGACCACCCGCTACGCCGCCACCGTGCCATTCGCCACCAACAGCATCACCGTCACTCCCGCGACTGCCGATCCAGGCGCTTCGGTGACGGTCAACGGAGTCGCAGTCGCGTCCGGCACCGCCAGCGATGCGATTGCTCTAACTGGGGGCGACACCCAGATCACGCTCGTGGTCACCGCGGTGGACGGCGTCATTACGGAGACCTATGGCGTGACGGTGACCCGGCTGCCGGACATCTTCCGCTTTCAGACATCAGGCGAAACGGGGGTGACGGTGGCTGGCATGGTGGCAACCGGTATGAACGTTGGTTTTGAACTGCGGTACCACCCACTGCCAGGCACCACCCTGACCGTTGTCAACAACACGGGGGATCGTCCAATCCGGGGAACCTTCGGGAATTTGGCCCAGGGCCAGGTGGTGACATTGCCGTTCGAGGGGATCGACTATCGCTTCGTGGCCAGTTACTTCGGCGGCAACGGCAACGATTTGGTGTTGCGGTGGGCGAATACCAGGCTGTTGACCTGGGGCGCGAACACCTCTCTCCAATTGGGCAACGGGAGTTCCACCAATTCCGCCGTGCCGGTTGCGGTGGACCCAACGGGGGCTTTGTCTGGCAAGACAGTCGTCACGGAGGCCACCGGCTTCGATCACAGCGTGGCGGTCTGCTCGGACGGCACGTTGGCGGCATGGGGCAACAATATGTTTGGACAGTTAGCCAACAGCAGCATCTATGAAGCCGCGACCCCGATCGCAGTGGGTCGGAACGGGGCTCTGGCCAACCATGACGTGCTGAGCGTGGCCGCTGGAGACCGCCACACATTGGCATTGTGCTCGGACGGCACGGTAGCGGCGTGGGGGCGCAACGACTATGGCCAGTTGGGCGTCAGCGGCAGCAACAGCAAAGTGCCGGTGGCGGTCAACACGGCGGGCGTGCTGGCCGGAAAGATGGTGGTGGCCGTCGCCGCGGGCGATTCCCACAGTCTGGTCCTGTGTTCGGACGGCACGCTTGCGGCATGGGGCCAAAACTGGTACGGCCAATTGGGCAACAACACCGCGTCCGATAGTTCGGTGCCGGTGGCAGTCGCCATGGACGGTGTGTTGGCTGGCAGAACGGTGGTTGCCATTGTCGCGGGAAATGGCCACAATCTGGCGTTGTGTGCTGATGGCACCGTGGCCGCCTGGGGTCGCAACGACAAGGGCCAGTTGGGTTACACCGGCGCTGACTACAGCCCGGTGCCCGTGGCGGTGGACCTTGCCGGAGCGTTTGCCGGCAAGTTGGTGGTGGGGATTGCCGCCGGAACTTTTCACAGTCTGGCCCTGGCTGCCGACGGGACGATGGCCACTTGGGGTAATAGCAGCACCACAAGCGGTCCGGTGTTGGTGAACCCAACGGGAGCGCTCTCCGGCAAGACGGTCGTGGCGATCTCTTGCGGCGCCTATCACAGTCTCGCGATGTGTTCGGATGGCACTTTGACCGCATGGGGTGAAAATGGCAACGGCCAACTGGGTAACAACACTTGGGCCAGCAGTGCTGTTCCAGTGTGGGTCGCTGCCTCTACGCTAAAGGAAGGGGAGCGCTTCGTGGCCGCGTTCTCAGGATCTTCATCCTCGCACAATCTCGCCTTGGTTGCCACTCCTCCACCACCCGCGGCGACGACGCTGCCCGCGACCGTCATCACCGACACGGGGGCCATCCTCAACGGGAGTGTGAACGCGGCCGGTGTCAGCACTTCGGTGTCCTTCCAATACGGGCTTACAACGAACTACGGAACGACAGTTGCAGCCGATCCCGCAGCGGTCAGCGGGACTGAGACAACTGCCGTTAGCAAGGCAATCAGCGGTCTGACTGCCGGCGCCACCTATCATTATCGGGTCGTGGCGGCCAATCCGAATGGCACGACCAGGGGCGCGGACATGACATTCACCACGACCAACGACAACCCGGATGGCGACAACCAGGACAATCTCATCGAATACGCGTTCAACCTCCCGCCTAACAGCGGGGTGGGATCGCCATTCTCCATCAAACCTTCCACCTCACCAACGGGCAGGGTGGAACTCGGCTTCACCCGCCCAGTCGGCGCGACCTCTACAGTCACCTACTACCTCGAATACAGCAGCGCGCTCGGCCCGGCGGCATCCTGGATCCCGATCCCGCTGACAACCATCAGTCCCAGGAACATCGACATTGTGACAATTGATGAGCTGACGGAACGTGTCACCGTCCGCAACCTTGAGGCCCGCCAGGGCTTCGTGCGCTTCCGCGTCGAACTCGACGCCAACGGCGACCGGATCACCGATCACATATCCTATACGGGAATCGAAGGCTGGACGGAAAGCGCCATGCGACCTGGCACTTGCACGTACAACAATCCCTATCAACACGAGCCCGTCTTCACCGGCACGGTGGATGCCACAGGCGGTGTCAGCGGGCAAACGCTCCATTTCGTCACCAGCGCGGGCAGCACGGATCTCGGCACGCTGTTGGTTTACGGCGCTGCCTATTATGTTGAGGTGACCGCAGGCCCCAACGAGGGCCAGCGCTTCGACGTGGCCGCCGCCTCGGGCAACGCACTGACCCTGCTCGCCACCAGCGACGTGTGCTCCGACACGCCGCCCTTCAATACGCTCGCGGGAGCCCCGCCCGCCAATCTTGCCGGCAACCGCATCGCAATTCACCGCCATTGGACGCTGGGCGGGTTGTTTCCTGTCGGCCGCTTCCATGCCGCGGACGATGCGGCCGCCGCCGATCAGGTGCAGACCTCCGCGCTCGCAGAGGCAGGCACCTATTGGCTCTGCTCTAACAGCGGATCGCCCAAATGGGTCAAGCTAGGCGACGGGACGTTGGCCGACCAGGGGAACACGGTGCTCGCGCCCGGTCGCGGCCTGATGGTCCTCAAGCGCGGCACTGCCACATCGGTCCTGGCCTATGGCGGGGTACGTGCCAACAACTTCGTCCGTCCGCTTTGCGCGGGTCTCAACCTGGTGGGCGGCGGCTGGCCCATCATCCAATCCGCCACCGGCACAGGCAGCAGGCAGATGGATCCTGCCCATGGGTTCCTTGGCGGCCTGGAACCCGCGACATCCGACATGTTCTCAATCTGGAAGGGCGATGCGACTCCAGGTGCGACCGCTTATGATGACTATTACCTGTACGATTCGGGGACCGCTCCCAAATGGGTGAGGACGGGAGACAGCGCCCTGGTGCCCGTCGATGCGCAACCCCTCTTCCTCGGTGACCGCGCCGTCCTCATCCGGATGAGGAGCGACATGCACGGCTACGCCATTCCAAACCCGCTGAATGGTGCCGCGCAAAGCGCCGCCCCCATGCAAGGGCTGGCGGCCAGCGGCTCCGGTCAGGACGCGGCCACCGCGCTCATCGCGCATGCCTTCGGGCTGGATGCGTCCGGTGCGCAAGCACTGCCCCAAGGGAAGTTGGTTGGTGACAGCTATGTCATCGAGTTCACCGAACCCCCAGGCGTCACCGGCATCACGTATGTTGCGGAGTGCAGCGCGACCCTGCTGCCTGGAAGCTGGACCGCGGTGCCCGACACAGGCACGGGTTCCGCGCACATCTTCAGCGTGCCCGTGACCGGCGGGAGCCTGTTCATGCGGATCAGGGTGACTGAGCAGTGACACGGCATTGGGATGCGATGCCTAACAGCGCCCAGGCCTTGGGCGTCGGGGCCGAGACAGGGTCATTGTGGACCTCGCAGCGCAGCAATGTGGGTTGTGGCCTCTTATACCTCGCGAGGCTTCGCCTCAGACCCAAGACGCAAGACTTGAAGACACAAGACACAAGACACAAGACACAAGACACAAGACACAAGACACAAGACACAAGACACAAGACACAAGACACAAGACGAAGAACTTGACCTAACGACAACATCTTTCACTTTTCAAGCACCAGAACCCGCGCTGCGCTGGGTGTGGAATTGGAAGAAACTTTTGTTTGGAGGCTCCGGGCAGGATGCCCGGGCCACGTGGCGCGGGCATCCTGCCCGCCGCCTGTAACAGCCAAGTTAGTCGGGAGGACCCTGGTCCCACAGAGGCCGAACGTGGAAATTCCTGGGGATTCTCCTTGCAACTGAAGGCTGAAGTGATAGACGGCGGGTGCTTGGCAATCATAGGCAAGCCCTCACTCCATGAAACGCGACCGACGATCCATTATTTGCTTGGCCGGGCTTGTGCTGCTGGCGAACGCCGCACCGACTGCGAAAGCGCAAGGCGGCGCGGCCGTTCCCGCGCCGCGCCGGGTCACTGCCGAGACCCGTGGCGACCCGCCCGCGCTGGCTGCTTTGCAGAAAGCCGGCAAGATCTTCTTCGAGGATGATTTCGAGTCCGACGCCTCGCTCAAGAACTACTTCGAGATCCGCGGCCTCAAGGAAGGCAATGCCAAGCGCACGAATGATGCGAAGCTTGCCCACACCGGCACGGGCGCGATGCAGTTTACCGCCGTGGCCCGCGATGGCAAGGAATCGGGTGCCGGTGCCACCGGCTGGTTCGGACCGGAGGGACACGACCGCGTTTATCTTCGCCTCTACATCAAGTATGCCGCCGACTACGACCAAGGCAATTTGAACCACACCGGCGGCAGTTTGGCTGCGGTGGCCGGTGCCGACCGCTGGGCCGGCATGGGATCGGCGGGCATCCGCCCGCGCGGCGACGATCGCTTCAACAGTCGTTTTGAACCATGGTGCGACTGGCGCAAGCTTCCTCCCCCCGGCTATCTTTTCCTCTACACCTACTGGATGGAAATGGCACGCGACAGCGACGGTCACTACTGGGGGAACATGCTCGGGCCTGACGCTGCGGAACGAGTGGTTCCCCGCCGCGGCCAATGGTATTGTCTCGAACACATGATCAAAGCCAACGACGTGGGCCAGTCCAACGGCGAACTGGCCGCGTGGATTGACGGCAAACTCTACATCCACTACCAAGGCCTTCGCTGGCGCACGGCGCCGGATGTTAGACTCAAACGCTTCGACCTCGGCGTCTATGTGCATGCCGCGGCGAAGGACAACACCGTTTGGTTCGACGACGTCGCGCTCTCGACCGGCTACATCGGGCCCAAGGCTGCCAGGGGGGTGCCGGACCGATAATTGGCGATTTCCTTGGCAAGGCTCCCAAGCGAGTGAACAATCGGTGCAAGGTCTGAGCTGGAAAGCCTGCCGTCCGTCCCCTGACACCCGCCGCGGCTCCCCGTCGCCGTTCTACCATATTCAACGGCGGACAACGCACGCTTTCCAAGGGTGAAGCGGTCAAGGAACTTCAAGCCAAACCCAGGTTTCCCACTCCTTGCCGCCAAGCGCGGGAACGGACACCGGGAAAAGCCCGAAACGCAAAAAACCAATCCGGCGCTTGACGCCGGGGGCGGCGTGGAACGTCCTGTGGCACATGAAGACAGTCACCATTCGGCAAGTTCATTCGCTTTGGGTCTGATACCCCGAAGCTTGCTTCGGCTTTGTGATATGTGAGGCTGTGGAATGGAGAGCAGCTACATCCACAAGAGCCATAACGTATCGGTCCTGATGTACCACCTGGTGTGTGCGGCCAAGTATCGCCGAGTGATGATGAGTAAGCATGTGGACGAGGTGCTTCGGCAGGCGTGTGTGGAAATCGAGAGGCGGTGGGAGATCAGATTTCTGGAGATTGGGTTGGATCGGGATCACGCGCATTTCCTGATTCAGTCGGTGCCGACCTACAGCGTGACAAAGATTGTAACGACGGTAAAGAGCGTGATTGCGCGGGAGGTGTTTGCCCGGGCTCCCGAGGTGAAAAAGAAGCTTTGGGGTGGGGGGTTTTGGGGGATGGGATATTTTGTGAACACGGTGGGCCAACACGGGAGCGAAAAGGTGATCGCTGCGCACGTGCAGGGTCAGGGGGGAAATGGCGAGTATTGTCAGTTGCACAAGGGGCGGTTGGAGTTGGGTCTTTTCTGACAAATGCCTCGGGGCTTGCCCCGAGGATCTTTACT
>Ga0118677_10006936_pt1 | contig 18952 bp, 20 predicted proteins | sample AliMusrvi5mmetaG_FD_86154 | JGI IMG/M metagenome (GOLD analysis project Ga0118677, IMG submission 86154) | reverse complement strand
CCGAAATATCCAACAACGAAGCCGGAATAACCGAAACATCCACACTCATCGCACCACCACCTTGTACGACCCATACACATAAGGCCGAAACTCATCCCCAATCCGCAAAATCACCCGATACGAATAACTCCCAACCGCAAACCCCGCCGACCCCGCCGCCGACACCGACCACACCAGCACATTCCCCAACACCGCCAGCCCGCCACCCGCCACCGTAAACTCCGCAACCACCGCCCCCGACCGACTCGTAATCGTAATCAGCGGATCCGTCCCCTCCAAATCATAAGGCACCCCATCCACCACAAACGAAAACCCCAGCACCCGGTCAGCACCCTGCACAATCCCCGTATTGCACACCTGAGGCAAATAACTCAAATCCGTAACACTCATCTCCGCAACCGTTCCAATTCAGCCACCGACCGCCGGTTCACCACCACGAACCCACTCCCCAAATCATACTCCAGCCCCGCCCCCAGCACCGCAGCAAACTCCTCCTCGTATGCAGCCCGATAAAACAACCGCAACTCATTCAACTTCATCCCCTCAACAGCCAGAGAAGTTCCATCAAGCGTCACTGACGAATGCAGCATCGGAAGCACATGCCACCCCAGCACCCGGTACACCGCTGCACTATTCCACTGCACCGGATTCAGCATATCAGGGTTAAAATTACTCTCCCGTACGGGCGTATCGCCATACGCCCCACCCCAATACCGCCGCACATCCCGCACCACCTCATCACCCGCCACCTCATGCAACTCCTCAAACGAAGCCACCCCATACCCAAACACCGAAGGCTGCACCCGCACCAAATCACTATCATCACAAAAAATCATCACTTCCTCAACCGACAACCCAAATTCCCATCCAAACACTTCACCGCATACAACACATCCAGCGCCACCTTCACCGCCGACGCATCCGGCGCATACCAAATCCGCGACCGCATCGCCAACCCCGACTTCGGATCAACCACACTCGCCACCCGCGCATTCCCAAGCTGCTCACCAATGTCCGATAGGGGAGCCATACCCAGCGCAAACGCATTCGTATGAAACGCCACACTGTTCGTATAATTCATCAAACTCACCGTCACCACCGCATTATCCGCCACCGCCTGAGCCAGCGGAGGATAAATCTGCACCCCCGTAAACGCATTCCCCGACGCCGTCACCCCCGTACTATTCACCACCACATAGCGCTGCGCATCACCCGTAATCGCAAACGAATCACCCAGCGCCAGCGTCCCCGTCACCGCCGCCGCATCAAGATTAATCGACGTCGCACCCTTCGCAAACGCCCCATTCACCGCCAAAGCCGCAACCGAGCACGTACCCTTCACATGCGCACCCACATTCTGATTCCCGAACAGCTCAAACCCCAGCCAATTCCCGATATGCCCCGTCCTCAACACCTCCTGCGAAGCCGCACCAGCCAGATTATTACTCGAAAACAACTTCTGAAACCCTGCCCGCAACGTCGAACCCACCTCCAGCGACAAATTACCGTCATCCATCGGCACCCTGTTCTCAAACATCACCTGGCTCACCCCCGTCAAATCATCAATCGACGTCACCGCCTGCGCATCCACAAACCACGGCACAAACTCCGCCAACCCATTCAGCTTCGAATCAATATCCTTGCTCAACGCATACACCGCCGGACGAATATGCTCCTTGATAATCTCCTCACCCGTAAAGGTCAACTCCTTGTCCGTCAACGAAAACTTTACCTCTTTCCAGTAATCCAGCCGCATCTCAATCCCCGAAGCCTCCACATTCTGATCATTCGAAGGAGCATCCTGAGCCACAAACGTCCCCGGCCGGCGAATCTCAATCGTACTCCCTTTCGCCTTCGACTCCTTGTCATAACCACGATGCACCCGCGCCGCCATCCCCAGCGAAGCCTCCAGCGCAATCAACCCCTCATTCGCATAAAAATACGGGTCATAAATACTCAACACATTTGTAGGCATCTCTCAATTCTCCTCTTATATCATTATTTGTACGGGCGGGGTCATCCCGCCCTCTTCCTTATCGCACAATCTCCACTACCTTCCCAACCTTCATCGCCGCCTCCCGCGCCGCCCGATACTTCGCCGGGTCCTTCGCATCCTCAACCGGCAACCGATACGCCGACCCGCCACCAACGGCCACCCCGGTTCCGCCACCAGCACCACTACCCAACGGCCCCGCTGGCAAAAATGAGGATTCGCCTGCAAAAACTCCTGCACAAACAGCTCCACCGACACCGGCTTGCCCCCCCGATACAACGGAGCCCCATTCTCCCGAACTTCAACCGTATCCGTCTTCCGGTCATAATGCACACACCCTTTCAACAGCGTCACAATCTGCGCCGGACTGATCGCCTTCGCCACCGAAGCCGCAGCAAGCAGGGCATTATCCACCCTGATCGTCCGCAACTGCTCACCAAGCGACGCAATATCCTTATCCCGCAACCCGATCACCTCATCCTTCTCCCGCACCGTTTGCGCCAGAATCTTCTCAAAATCACCCCGCTTCTCCAGCGCCTCCCGCTCCCGCTTCACCTTATCACTCTTCAGCGCCCGATACTCCTCAACATCCACCCCCGCAAACCCCTCCAACTTCCCGGCCACCAACGCATCAACCTCCGCCTGCGAATAACTCCGCCCCCGTACGGGCGGGGTCTCCCCGCCCTCTTTAATCATCCCGGCATCCACCTTCCCCCCATCCACACCATCACCGCTCATACCACCTCCACTCTTATTTTATAGATAAAACCATCAAATAAAAATATACCAAAATCTTTTTATAAATAGAAAGAAATATCTATCAAAAACACGCAAAAAAACCACACCCAACGGCCCAACCATCACAACCCAGTAGGGGCACGCCATGGCGTGCCCTCATGCGAACGTTACCCGCGCCATCGCCATGCCCTCATAAACCCGCACGCACCCGCCACCGCGCACCCTCATGCAAATAGAAACCGTGGATAATTGAAAAAATAAACAGGTTCTGTAAATGAGTACAAACAAGACACTAAATTATTTCAAAAAATTGCATTGCGCATTGCTATTTTGTAAAATCAAGATCACGTGCGTTTTCATGCGCCTATGCTGCCGTGCTTCCTTTCTATCTCTGTTGTCACCGTTTTATTTTTATGACACCATAATTGACCAGATTTTTAACATCAATTATTGCAAGTAGTTATTGATGTCACCAAGTTGCTGTGGAGAAATTTTCCTGAACTATTGAAAACACGATGGTATGCCGCGTAAACCAAAACCAGATTCTTCACAGCAGGCCAGTACGAGTGATATCATTGCTTCCCTCAAATATCCTGCCAAACGGAAAAATATTCCACCAGCAGGACTGGAGTCACAGGGAAGAATTCAGGAAACGTCGAAGATTCGTTACGAATACAATCCCCATCTTCCGCCAGTACTGCGCTCTGCAACGGATGCAGCTCATGCAGACAAACTGCCGGAACTGCTTGCAATAGCACGGCAGCGGGCACTTTCCGAAGATGAGGCCCGGCTTTTGGCTGATGCCTTGCAGCGCCATGAACCTTGGCTGGAGTGGAGCGGTAAGCGCGAAAAACCGTGGTTTGAAATTGAGCCGGTAGCCCTGCACATGCACGAGCGCATCTCAACCCAGGCAATCTTGCGTGTACTGGCAAGGGAAGATGTACAGCGCGACCTCTTTGCCGACCCGCAGCACGATTATGCAAAAGCGGTTCAGTTCTATCAGCACGACGTGGACTGGGCGAACCGCATGATTCTCGGCGACTCGCTCCAGGTCATGGCCAGCCTCGCCCGGCGTGAAGATCTTGCCGGCAAGGTGCAAATGATCTACCTTGACCCACCATACGGCATTAAATTCTCTTCAAACTTTCAGCCGCAGCTTGGCCAGCGTGACGTAAAGGATCGTGAGCAGGATCTCACCCGTGAGCCGGAGATGGTCAAGGCTTATCGCGATACATGGACGCTTGGGATTCACTCCTATCTTGCCTATCTGCGTGACCGTCTGGAGATGGCTAAAGAGTTACTTGCCGACACTGGCAGTATCTTTGTGCAGATAAGTGATGAAAACTTGCACAGAGTAAGGTGTGTGATGGATGAAGTATTCCAGGCAGAGAATTTTTTTGGACAAATTTCTTTCAAGAAAACCGGTGGATTTGAAACCATAGGTCTTCCCGGGATATGTGACTATTTACTTTGGTATGTTAAGGACAAGAAACAGGCAAAGTTTACAACTTTATATGACGAAAAAATACACGGGGAGGGTTCTGGAGATCGTTATAACTCCGTTTTACTTTCCGATGGTTCTGTTGTGCCTGTTAGCAGATTTCAGTCTGAAGATGGTCTTCAATTGCCTCAAGATTCCCGATTGTTTTTGGGTGGCCCGCTAACATCTGATGGTGCTGCCTTTGAGGCGAAGGTGTTTGATTTCGAGGGAGGAGCTTTTTTGCATAAGCCTAACCAGCATTGGAAAACCACAATAGAAGGATTAAAACGTGTTGGGAAATCCGAAAGGATATTTCGTACGAAAGAGTTTTTAAATTCACGTATTTTTTTAGATGATTTTGCGGCCACGCCCATTACGAATATGTGGACTGATACAATGGGGACTGCAGAGCGAGAAAAAGTATACGTTGTTCAGACCACGTCGCGTGTCATTGAGCGCTGCCTCCTGATGACCACAGACCCAGGCGATCTTGTGCTTGACCCTACCTGCGGCAGTGGTACGACGGCCTATGTTGCGGAACAATGGGGGCGAAGGTGGATTACCTGCGATACCAGCCGTGTGGCGCTGGCGCTGGCCAAGCACCGGCTGATGACTGCTAAATTTGATTTCTACCGGCTTCGTGAACTGAGTGCTGAAGATGTCAATCGCAATCCCAAAGGAACATGGGTCTCTGAACTTGATCACTCCGGTCATGCAACGGGCAAAAAACTGACCTTCCAGTGCAAAACCGTGCCGCATATTACCCTCAAGAGCATTGCACGCAATAGTTCGCTTGATCCCATCTTTGCCAAGCACGAACCGCTTCTTGCCGAAAAGATTGAGCGATTGAACAAGGAAGTTGCTTCAATTGGCTTGCCGTTAAAGGAAAAGCTCGCAGAGAAGCTCATGCAAAAGCATCGTCAGGAAGGGGCAAATGCCGTCACCGATGCCGACAAACGCCGCTGGCTCCTGCCCGGCACCAATCCAAAGCTCATCTATCCTGTCTCTGCCCGTAAGCCGCTCAAAGGTGTGACACCAAAACAGGCAGAAGCCTACCGAACCTCAATTCCCAAAGGTGGGTGGCAGGAGTGGGAAGTTCCTTTCGATACTGACGCTGACTGGCCAAAATCGCTTCAAGCTGCCCTGAATGATTACCGTACAGCATGGCGGGCGAAAATGGATGAAATCAATGATTGTATTGCCGCCAATGCCGAGATGGAGGAGCTGGTCGACAAACCGGAGGTGAAAAAGGGCGTTGTGCGGGTAACAGGCCCATTTTCAATGGAAGGGGTCATCGCCGTTGAGACGGGCCTTGATTCACCAATTGGAGGCGAGCCTGACGAATTGGAAAGTTTTGACGGAGTTCTTGAGGTGGTTAATGCTGAAGCACATCTCGACAAGATTCTCCGCCTGCTCAATGCGACGGGTGTGGATTTCCCCGGCAATAAAAATATCAAGTTCAGCAGCAGGCTTGTTCCGCTTGTTGGTGCGTCGCTTGTTCATGCTGAGGGAGAATGGATGGATGGAGGTATGCAGGAGCGCCGTGTAGCGGTGAGCATTGGCCCTGAAGTGGGCAATGTAACAGCGATGCAGGTTGAGGAGGTTATTCGCGACGCCAATCGCAAAGGCTATGACGATGTTGTGTTTGCCGGCTTTGGTTTTGATGCGGCAGCTCAGGATGCAATTGAGAGTGGCAGCCATCCCAAGCTTCGTCTGCACATGGCCCTCATTCGCCCGGATGTGGCGATGGGTGACCTGCTCAAAACCCAGCCCGGCAGCCAGCTTTTCACCGTGTTCAGCGCACCGAGAGTTAAAGGCCCGACGCCGGTAGAAGAGGGGGAATTCGTTGTTGAGGTTGAAGGCATGGACGTTTACGATCCGGTAAGCAACACCCTCTTTCCAACAGACAAGAGCCGCATTGCTGCATGGTTTCTTGATACCGATTACGATGGTCGAACCTTCTGTATTTGCCAGGCCTTTTTCCCCGACAAGGGCAAGTGGGCCAAACTGTCGAAGGCACTTGGCGATGCCAATGTGATTGACGAAGATGCCTTTGATGCCTTGAGTGGCCTCACAAGTTTGCCATTCCCGCGTCCCGTACACCTTGCCAATAGCGAGATTTGGCGAGTGGCGGTGAAGGTGATCGACCCGCGTGGAAATGAAGGGTTGCGTGTGTTGACCATGAATTGCACGGAGAACTTCCATGCATGAAAACCAGATTCCCATTCAGCCGGTCGAGAACCCCATTCTCTGCTCTCCCTACAAAGAGCCTGATCAGCACTGGCTTTACGATACTAATACCGGTATTCCATCCAAAATGACGGGGCGCCGCCCTGCCAGTTATTGGTTCAAGAGCGAGCGTACCGGCAGTTCTCAGATGTCACTTCTGGCCGAAGAGGAGCGCGATGATCTGCCGCTGGTCAATGCATTACGGGAGGATGTGAGGCGCTGGCGGGCTTCAGGCTGGGAAAGCGCGAGTGAAACAACCAAAAAACTGTTGCGCCACTGGTGGCGCGAAGATCGGTTTCGTCGCCTGTTTTTTTGCCAGGTTGAGTCTGTTGAGACCATCATCTACCTGCGGGAAATTTTGGCTCAAGGCAAGAAATTGAGATGGACTCCCAAGCTCTCGCTTGTTGAGTTTGGAATACTTGCAGAGGGGCGTAATCCGCGCCCTGCCGAATGGGTGACCCATATCGCGCAGCATCCGAAACTTGCGGATATTCCCAATGAACCAGGATTGAATCCGATTTCACGTTATGCCTGCAAAATGGCTACGGGCAGTGGAAAGACGGTGGTGATGACTATGCTGATTGCCTGGGCCTTCTGTAATCGTGGAACCAAGCCGGGAGATCCCCGTTTTCCTCGTCGGGCGCTTGTTGTTTGCCCCAATCTTACCATCAAGGAGCGCCTGCAGGTACTCCGTCCGGGAGATCCCGACAATTACTATGACCGCTTTGATATTGTCCCCTCATCGTTACGCCCTGAGCTGGCGAAGGGAAAAGTATTGGTGACGAACTGGCATTGGCTTGCACCGGAATCAGAAACACAGAATGTTGGCGGCGTTACCATCATCCGGCGTGGCCCGGAGAGCCCTGAAGCATTTGCAAAAAACCGGCTCGGCGACTTGTGGGATGATGAACCATTAATGGTCATGAACGATGAAGGGCACCATGCCTATCGCCCCGCACCCGTCAGCGAATCGGTGAAACTTACTGCGGAAGAAAAAGCGGAGCGTGAAGAGGCTACCGTTTGGGTTACCGGCCTTGACAAAATCAACGCAGCCTGCGGCATCGCCTTCTGTATAGATATGTCTGCAACACCCTTTTACATTCAGGGCAGTGGCTACCCTGAAGGCTCTCCTTTTCCCTGGATTGTGAGCGATTTTTCATTGGTTGATGCCATAGAGAGTGGAATCACCAAGATTCCCCGTTTGCCCGCGATGGATAACACAGGAAGGCCTGACCCAAAATATTTCAAGCTGTGGGAGCATATCACAAAAAACCTGAAAGCTGGCGAAAAGCTCAATGGCGGCAAGCCAAAACCAGAGGTAGTTTACCGAAAAGCCGAAGACGCTCTCTTGACTCTTGCCAGTGAATGGAAAGAGAAATTTGATCTGATACAGAACGCCTATCCCGGACAGGATCGTACACCCCCGGTTATGATCGTTGTATGTGACAATACCGATATTGCCGAACATTTTTATCGCATGATCTCCGGCGAGGAACTGATTGCGGTTGATCTGCCCGATGAAGAGGACGAAGAGGAAGAGGAGACACCAAAGCGGAAAAAGAAAAAAGCAAAGCCACAGAAACAATATGGGCAAGGGCTGAAAGGGTTTCCTGAACTCTGGAATCGCAAAGGTGCTGAAGTGACATTGCGTATCGACTCAAACCTGCTTGCGGCGGCAGAAAGCGAAGACCCGAAGGCCACCCGGAAAGATGCAGCAGAAGAGCTGCGAAAAATTGTCTCAACAGTGGGGCGCGCGGGGGAAGCGGGGGAGCATATTCGTTGCGTGGTGAGTGTAAACATGCTCAACGAAGGTTGGGACTCAAATAACGTGACGCACATCCTCGGCCTACGTGCATTCCTCAGTCAATTGCTCTGCGAGCAGGTAGTCGGTCGTGGTTTGCGGCGGATGGACTACACCCCTGATCCTGTAACAGGTCTGCTTACGGAGGAATACGTTGACATCTTCGGTGTACCTTTTTCGCTGATACCCTTCAAAGGGCGCAAACCAGGAGGGGGAAATCCATCAGAAGATCGCCCTAAACATGAAGTGATAGCGTTACCGAATCGTAAGACATTCGAAATTCGCTTTCCTATCGTCGAAGGTTATGTTGTGTCGCTGAAGCGCAACTTCATTGAATGTGACGTATGCAAGGTTGAACGAACAGAACTGAATCCATGGAACACACCCACAGCCGCATTTGTCCGGCCACAGGTAGGCTATCAGGTCGGGCACCCAGGTGATCATGGGGGTTTTGGTTTTGAACTGCTTGACCGTCAGACCTACTACAATTCAGTTCATCCACAGATGATCGAGTTTGAAATTACCCGTGAAGTTGTTCGGGAACTTACCGAGGCCGCACATCCCGGCAAGGAGAGGCTTCGCCGCGAAAGCCGGAGCGTTTTATTTCCACAGGTACTCAGGATTGTGCAACGCTACATTACCGAACGAGTCGTCTTCAATGGACTTCATCGCTGTGAGGTTGGCCTGCAAACCTATGCCCAACGCATCATCGGATTGCTTATCGCAGCCATAGCACCAGACGACCAAAAAGGCGAAACGCCCCTGTTGCCCCGTCTGAATCGTTATAAACCAATAGGCAGCTCTGCAAGCGTCCATTTCAAAACAGTAAAACCGGTACAAGTCACCGAAGCAAGCCATATCAATTTTGTAGCCTGCGACACCGATACATGGGAACAGGCCGCCATGTTCCAGCTTGAAAAGCTCGCCCAAGAAGGAATCGTGCTCAGTTATGTGCGAAATGACCGACTTGAGTTCAACATCCCCTACGAATTCTACGGAAACCCGCAGGTGTATGAACCGGACTTCATCGTTCGTCTTCAAAATTCACTCCATCTTGTGCTTGAAATAAAAGGACAATCACGTGAAGAAAACGAAGCAAAGCACCAGGCCGCCCGCCGCTGGGTTACAGCGGTAAATCACTGGGGACGACTCGGAAAATGGGACTTTCTTGTCTGCCGGGACCCACAGCGTTTAGGAGAAGGAATAAAAAAGATTATCGAGTCTCGTGAGCCTGGGTTTAAAGGTTACGTTGACTATTAGCTTGACAATGTCCATAGTTGGAGCTTTGGCGTTCTCCTCATTGGCAACAATGCTGGCAACTCAAAACTTTACGACAATGATAAAGCTCAAAAGTGTAGCAGTTGGGGTTGCCCTCGTGGAGAGAACGGTACCAGACTCCAAGCTATAAGACATTGTGAGCAATAGAAGAAGTAATCTGAATTCAGGATTGAGGGCAGGGGGTTCGAGTCCCCCTCTCTCCACCCATTTTAAAGTGATTTATTGTAACAAGTTCAGGAGATTATATGAAATTTGAGGTTTATTGTGATGAGGCATATCCTGATCTCTTTACTTCAAAAAAGCCAAATGCGCATTACTTAATGATTGGCAGCCTGTGGTTGCCATCAGAGTTACGGCTGGAATTGAAGGACAAAATAAAGGGTATAAGGGCAGAGCACAATGCATGGGGAGAAATAAAATGGTCAAAAATATCGGCATCTAAATTACCATTTTATTTAGAGCTGATAGACCTTTTTGCCTCTTACGGCACCGATATGCGATTTCGCTGTATAGCGGTAGAGCGTGAAGATGTTAACTTGGAATTTCATAATCAAGATGGCGAGCTTGGGTTCTACAAGTTTTATTATCAGCTCTTACACCATTGGATACAAGATTTTAACGAATATCATATCTATTGTGATGTGAAGAAAAATCGTGATCCCCTGCGATTGCATACATTGAAAAAATATCTTGGCGCATCCAACATATTTTCAACCATAAAAAACATACAATCCCTTCCTTCAAGACAGCTTGTACTCATACAATTCTGCGATTTTCTTCTTGGTGCAGCAAGCAGTCGAATGAATAACACGCTTAGAGTTGGATCAGCAAAAGAAACCGTTGTTCAATACCTGGAAAAATCTCTCGGAGTCGAAAAATTGATCGCTACCGCAAAAGGGGAACAAAAATTCAATGTCTTTAAAATTCGTCTTAAAGGGGGGTGGTAATGGCTCTGCCGTCACTTCTTTTTTACAATAAAACAGAAGAATATTATCATCATTTTATGAGAGAATATTGTGATAAACCAATTATAACCTCTGATGGTATAAGGGTTTATTTCGGTTTAAATAAATTCTCACATGCTTTTTACGAAAGCAGTAACCGGGATGGAGTTAAAAATGTCTTCTCTCATGTTCGTGCGCAGCGCATGGATTGGATTAAAGCAACGCTAACGAGCAGTCAGGCAAAAAAGTATCAGGGATGGGACAAAAAAAACGGAACGTACGATCCAACCTCAAGGGTGTGCGTCGAGTACGAACAGTTCGTTGTCGTGATTCAGATAAAATTGAAAACTAATGGAGACCTGAAAGCTGACTTTGTGACATGTTATCAGGCTGATAACAGTATCTCAAAAATAAGATGTTCCCCTCCATGGAGCTTAAACACTTGCAGGGCAGTACTTGAAGGAAAAAAGAAAGGCCGCTGATTTGCTACGCTGGTACAGCAGGCCGAGACCTCGATAGATTCAAAGCCGATAGGCCATGAATTCGCTTACAATATAAGGGATTTTTTAACGATGTCAAGGGGAAAATACCTCTTCTCACCAAGCGGCTAACGGTGTTAGAACAGTAAATATTCAAGCATCAGGTCATCATCCAACAGCGTAAAGACTTGTAACTACCTATTATTCAAACGTATAACCAAATAAGTATCCGCAACGCCCACCACATCCGCCCCGACTTCCCCAACAGCAATTACAGCCTCGCTCTGGCCTACGATCATCAGGGCGAAACACTCAACTCAGTTTGCTCCGCACTCAACGCCCCAAAACACTGCAGCATCCATGACAGCCGCCTCTTCGAAAACGCCGAAAAGACCGCCATGAAAACGGCAAAAGAGTGGATCACCATCTCAGACACACACCACATCTAACCCAAAGCACAAATCCCTCAGCATCTCCCGTAAGGGCGGGGAGCCCCTCCTTCCACTTCCGTCAACTCCACACCGACCGTCTCCCAAAAATCAAAAAAACACACCACAAACCGAGGAATACTCAAAATCACTGCGTACATTACCCTCACACATATTCAGCAACAGAGGCCGTAAGCAGTGCTCTTATAATGATCCCCACAGGAAACTAAAATGTAATATATTCAATAGAATAAGTGCTTTTTTTGTATAAGACTAGTGGAATTTTGAGCCGTGTACATTTGGTTTTTTATATGGGTTTACAACTCAATAATCCGCAGATTAGGCGAATTATTGTTCTTGGTACGTAAGGATGATGACGGGATTACTGAGTCGCAGGCAACCCGATATGAAGCCAAGGCATACACAACAAACGAAGGGAAGCCAGAGTGATTAAAAGAGTCGTACAGTAGTGTGCAATGTATTTTCAATGTCACCACATTCACAATCGTACACAATATGGAAATCGGGGGAATGTCGTCTTACGTGCACCTAGTCCTTTGATTAGAGCCGACAATCACGATGCCAGATCCGTTGATTAAATAGATGTCTGTACCCCTGTTATTGTTATGCTCATAAATAATTATTGATGAATCTGTTCTTTTTATAAAAGCCTTATTGCAAATGAAGTGTGCTTCAAGCTATATCATTTATTCTTGGTTTTTATTTGAAAACATAGTTTTGATAGCTATTAAGTAATGTGTTGTACGGTATTTTTTTTCATTAATACCAAAGTTCAAATAATTTAAAATAATGATGGAATTATATTTTGAGATTGGACTTGCCCTTCTTGCAATAGTCTGCTTAATTGATTTACCTTTTGCACTCAAAGATAATAATAGTCTTTATGGATATTTTTTAAAAAGCGGTAAACTGAAATTACCAGGTTTTGTGGCTGCAATTTTATCAGCAAACATTTCTATTGGGAATTTTATAGTTTTTGTTGCTGGTTGGGGTTATTTGTTTGGGTGGGGAGGAATATTATGGTTTATTGTTAATTTAGCTCTTAATACTGTGGCGTATATATGGTTTGTCCCAGCGTTTAGTAGCTACATTGAAGATTCAAATAACAGCGGAACAATTCACGAGTATTTATCAACAAAATTTGCATCTAAAGATAGTGCTTTTTCCTCTAAAATAAGACTTGTTGCATCAGCGACAACCATATTTGGATTGCTTCTTGCAATAGTTTTTGAAATTCATTTGGCAACTATCCTAATAGCACCAGTTTTAAAGCTTGATCCGGTTTATTTATTTTTGATATTGACAGCCTTAATTTGCGTTTATAGCGCTATTGGTGGCTTTCATACGTTAATATTTACAGATATGGTACAGTCATTTGTTATGATAGCTGGGACTATAGCAATTATTCCAATTTTATTATCATTTGGTGATATTAGTCAATTACATGTAAGATATCCGTTCAACTTCAACTCTATCAATATTGGTTGGCCTAGTATTTTAGGAATATGTGTTATAGGGAGTGGATGGTTTCTTGTTGCGATGGATCAATGGCAAAGAACATGTGCTATGCGTGATTCCAGTAGAACAAAAACAGGTATGTTGTGGTATTTCTTCTCTATTTCCTTATTCGCTATTGTTTATGGCTTAATTGGTATGTATGATGGTTCTTATATTTTACCCGCACTAAATGCTGCACATATAAGCAATTCTTCAGGGAGTAACCCTTTAGTCGATTATTTCCTTGTTCCTAAAATTCATAATAACGTACATTGGGTTTTTATAGTATTACCAGGTTTAGCTTTTCTGGCTGCAGCGATGTCAACAGCAAATACGTTTTTAATCGTGTCTGGTCATTCGTTTGTAAGTGACCTTTTAATGGTTATAGCTAAAAAAAATACAATACATGAGATTGATAAAAAAAATGAAAGCACATATATTTCTATTGCTAGAAGCGTGATAACAGGGATGGGAGTGTTTGTGATTCTTGTGTGGGTAGTATTTAATGTAACAGGTTTACTGAATGACCCACTTAGTTTTTTCTTCATTGCATATTCAATTCAGTTTGCACTTCTTGCCCCAATGGTATTTTCTAGGTTATCCGCAAGTTATCATCCTTCTGCTAAGGCAATATATTATTCAATAATTGTAGGTGTTCTAATGTCTGTTGGAAGTAGTATATCCTTCTGGATATTAGGTCAATATAGGCATGATGCTATATTTATTGGGCTTACGCCTTTCGATTGGTTATCACTAACCCCTGTTATTACTTGGCTATCTGGGATGCTTGTATTATTAATATCTAATGTTAGGAGGACTGTAAAATGACAGGCATAGTTCCATTGTCATTGGGGGATGGAGTTGTTATCATCTTAGCTATCTTTTTTCTTGCTTTTACATCTTTTGAATACCTTGTTAAAAATTTTATACTAAAGGCTTTACTTCAGGGCTCGGATAAAGACGTTTTTTCATCACTTAAGCATGTCCGAGCTGTCTCTGCAGAATCAATGCTGAAATTTGCTTCTTTAATAATAAGAGTGTCAGCGACTCTTACATTTGCATTAGGAGTAGCAAAAACTTTTTCCGTATTGATACCAGCTTTTCTTCCTGCTAATACATTTGGGCTATCTACCTTGATTTCATATTGCGGTATGGTTAATATAATTCATATCCTGAAGCCTGATTTAGAAGAGTATTTTTATAGTCATTTTAACGGGAAAAATCAAATATGAGATCAAGAAAAGATTTTGGTCTAATGTTGAATACAAAAAAACTTGTTGGAATGGGCGTAGAGGTAGGTGTTCATACTGGCCAATATTCGAAGGAGATTTTAAAGACATGGTCAGGTGAAAAATTATTTTTAGTCGACCCATGGGCATGCTTAGATGACTATTACGATAGTTATAATGCCTCTGATATGATTATGAATAGACGATACAAAATTGCTAAAAAAAAATTAAGCCTTTGGTCGCATAATCTTGTTTGGTTGCGAGAAAGGAGTGAAAAGGCCGCTAAGCGATTTAGAGATCAATCATTTGATTTTGTGTATATCGATGCAAATCATAGTTATAAGCATGCAAAAAAAGACTTGTCATTATGGTATCCAAAAGTAAAAAAAGGAGGTATTTTTGCTGGACATGATTATTTTGATGCTTTGGCTGATGAATATTTAGAGCCTATATTTGGTTCCATATCAACACCAGAAAATCTAACAAGTTATGGCGTCAAATCTGCAGTCGATGAATTTTCCAAAGAACATGGTGTGGAAATCTTTTTTACGCAAGAAAAATATCCTACATGGTATTTTATTAAGTCATAATTCTGGTAATCATAAAGTCAATACACCAAATACATGAAAGGTTTTTGCTAATCATCTCGTTAAGACTACATTGCCTGATTCATAATTATAAAAAACAATAAAAAAAAAGCTAAAGAAATAACTGTATGAATGAAATATGAGAGTTGACAGTCTCTCGCTTCACTTCGTTACGCTTTCACTGCGCTCAGTCGGTAAGCGCTGTTCAGCGGAAAATAACCCTCATAGGCGCTTCGCTCCGTTTGCGCAGCCAACCCGACCACCCAGCCACGACCCACAACCGCAAAGGCTCCCATTCGCCGCAGGTTGCGGAAGAGCAACCATGCTGGCTCTCTTTCCGCCTTTGCTCATAACCAACCCGACCCATCCAACCCTACAAGCGCTGCTCTCCGCTTCGCTCCGTTTGCGCAGCCTACCCAACGCCCAAGCACAATCGCCCAGTCCAACCACACGCAAATGCAGGGCCGAGTACAGCCCTGCACTTGCTCACCTCAACCCGACCACCAAAGCCAAAAACAAACCGCTCAACAGCGCCCGCCAATCGCTTCATTCGCTTCATTCGCTTCACTTCGTTACGCGTTCATTCCGCTCAGTCGGTAAGCGCTGTTCAGCGGAAAAGAACCCGCATAGGCGCTGCTCTCCGCTTCGCTCCGTTTGCGTAGCCAGCCTGACCACCCAGCTCCGACCCACACCCGCAAAGGCTCTCATTCGCCGCAGGTTGCGGAAGAGCAACCATGCTGGCTCTCTTTCCGCCTTTGCTCATAACCAATCCGACACACACAACTCCACAGGCGCTGCTCTCCGCTTCGCTCCGTTTGCGCAGCCTGCCCAACGCCCAATTCCACCCGACCATCCCGCCCAGCCCGATCACCCGCAAATGCAGTGCCGAGTACAGCCCTGCACTTGCTCACCTCAACCCGACCACCAGAGCCACAAGCAAACCGCTCAACAGCGCCCGCCAATCGCTCCATTCGCTTCACTTCGTTACGCTTTCATTCCGCTCAGTCGGTAAGCGCTGTTCAGCGGAAAAGAACCCACATAGGCGCTGCTCTCCGCTTCGCTCCGTTTGCACAACCCTGCCTGGCGCGCGGGCCAACTGACGCTGGCCCGCACAGCCCTCATTCCCCGCGAGTACCCGACTCTAAAAGCCACCAAACAGCGCACTGCAAGCCTTCCTCCACCTTCGCGGGAAGAACTCGCTTCATTCCGCCGCCGCTCCGCGAGTACGCTCCACGCAGCTCCATGAAGCGACCCGCTACGGCTCCGGAAGGTGCAGAGCGCCGTATCAAAAATCCGACAGTACCATGACCAAAAGCAAAGCGCCCTGATCGGAGTACCGACAAGGCGCACAAAAACCATCTGCGCACCTTCGGCTTGCCAGCAAACCAAACGCATCCACTCAAACAAACACCCATGGCCACATCATCAAGTATCATAAGTCTTATAACTCCCATTCCTCCTCTTGATGCTAACAATTACCACCATCGACCTGAACCAGCTCACCCCGATAACCACACCCTCCGGTGACCTTGAGTACAAGAGCGCCCCATCCCGCGAAAGCGGAGTACCGCCTTCGCTCCCCACAGCCCCGCAATAACCGGCAGCATGGCGCACTTGCATACAAGAGCGCCACCAGAAAACAAGCTTGCGCCCTGTGCTTCCAGCGTCCGTCACCTCCGCTCTGCGTCATTGGCGCAAGAGACGCAGCCAGGGAAGCGCCAATGACACTGCCGCTCCGGCACGGCTCGCCTCCAGCCCGGTACCGCGCAAACGAAGAGAAGAACCAAGGCCTCCACAAAGGTTTTTTGCAAACTCCGGCTATGCAAAAAGCGCACATAGCCTCCGCTTGCAAAAAACCATTCCTCCGGCTCACAGGCAAGCAGCAAGCTGAGTACAGCCTGCCGCATGAAAATCCTTCTGCGCGCTTCGCTTGCTGGCGTCAAAACAAAACATCTGGCGGCTGGTACCAGTGGCCGGACAGGGCCGGCCAGCATTACATAACAGGAATTATACACCCGGCGCGGGTCAGGATATCTGTATGCAAATATTGGAGTTAGCGGCCCCGCGCCTACACGGAGTACCGTGTTGTATAATTCTCCGTTATGTAAAGTCGGGTTTTGGCGGGCCACCTTACCTTTGGCGTCCCTCCATGCAGCCCAGTACGGGGCAGGGCAGTCGGACAGCCACGCTCCGCAGGCTACGCGGGCTGCCTGACTGCCGCCCCTTGCACTCCACCATCCGTAAACAGCAAGCCCGAGGCAACCGCGAAAGCGGAGTACCGCCTTCGCTCAACCAATCCCATACCTGCACACCAAGCAAAAAGCGCCCTTGACTACAAGAGCGCTTTGGTCTTCAGAAAAAACCACCATCAGCCAGCCCCTCAGCCAACAAGAAAACTCAGAGCAGTTCATCATTCTCGCACGGCTAAAAGCGGAAGAGCTTTTGCGCCGTGCGGAGAATGAAAAGATTCGGGAAAAAACAAAAATCACAAAAAAAACTCATCCCGAAGCTCCTGCCGAGCCCCGATCAACCGCACCAGCTTGCGTTCGCTCCGGGCTGTCACGCTTTTTGCAAGCAAAAAGAGCGTGCCGCGCCAGCCCTCCGCTCCTTGCAAGCAGGTGCTCAACAGCAACCCGACGCTCACGTAAAAGCGGCAAATCGCCCTGCCGGAGTACCGGCAAGGCGAACATTCAGGTAGTCGCCCGGCTTCGCCTTGCTCCTGTTCAAACCAACCACCCCGCAAGAAGCACTCATAACAACAAGAGCGCTCCGCGCTCCTGATAGCCACCAAACAGACCGGGGCAGGGCAGTCGTACAGCCACGCTCCACAGGCTCCGCTCGCTGCCGACTGCCGCCCCTCGCAGGCAGCCCATCAAAAAAAGTACCTCATTCTCGCACGGCTAAAAGCGGAAGAGCTTTTGCGCCGTGCAAGAATGAAGAAATTCGGAAAAAACAAAATCACTCAAAAAAACTCATCCTGAACACCCAGCCAAGCCCTGATGTCCGCGCCCTCTTGTTACAGCTCCCCGGCTGTCACGCTTTTTGCAAAAAAGACTGCAAAAAGTCCGTGCCAGCCCTCCGCTTCCACAAGAAGGCGCTCAGAGGAAAACCGAGGTTCAGTAATAGCGGCAAATCGCCCTGCCGGAGTACCGGCAAGGCGAACTTCAATATTGTCGCCCGCGCCTCCGCGAAAAGGTAGGGCCCCCTGTATACCGCTCCGGCGTGGGCTCCATGCAGCAAGCTGCAACTTGCCAGCGCCTTTGTCACGCTGCTTGCCAGAGGAAAACAGCAAGCAGCCCGCCAAAGCCTTGCCACCATCAATCACAGCGATATACCCGGTCTGTCATGCCGCTTGCAAAAAAACAGCAAGCGCCCCGCCAGCCCGAACGAAGGCACGCAAAGCAAGGAGGTTGGGCATCAACTACACTCCCTCATGCCGCCACTTATCGGCCCAACCCCCTTGCTTGCAAAAGAGCAGCAAGGCCGGAGTACCGCCCCTGCTGCCAGAAGTCAACCGCTACGCGGACAAAAAACATTCCCCGTGGGACGGGCTGAAGATATGCCAGTTTGCCTTTTTGCGCAAGGGCCGTTCGCTTCCGCGGAGTACCTTGTGCAGCTCACTTCCTCCCTTGCACAAAAAGTTTGCCTGGCACGGGGAAGCCCTTGTCCCCCCGGGGAATGGCTGAAAAGCCATATCGCTCAACCAAGGCACCCGAAACCATGAAACATCATCCTCACACCCTGCCACTCTTCACCGCTGAAGCCGCCACCGTCACCATACCCCGTTACGGCATCCGCCTTGTCCGCGAATCCCAAATCATCTACACCAAAGGAATCACCGGAGCCGAAATGGTCGTAGACCTCTGCCGCACCATCGGCCTGCAAGAACGCGCCAGCGAAGAACTCCACGTTTTCTACCTCAACACCAAAAACGACGTCATCGGCATGGAACTCGTCAGCAAAGGCACGCTCAACGCCTCACTCGTCCACCCCCGCGAAGTCTACAAAGGCGCCCTCCTCGCCAACGCAAACGCCATCATGGTCGTCCACAACCACCCGTCAGGCAACCCCGAACCAAGCCGAGCCGACAAAGAAGTAACCACCAAGCTCATCCAAGCCGGCAACATCCTCGACATCAACCTCCTCGATCACCTCATCATCGGCAACAACCAACACTACAGCTTCTTCGCCAACGGCCTCATCCCCAAATAACCCCCACCACCAAAAAGGGCACGGAACCCCCCGTGC
>Ga0118677_10006933_pt1 | contig 18954 bp, 17 predicted proteins | sample AliMusrvi5mmetaG_FD_86154 | JGI IMG/M metagenome (GOLD analysis project Ga0118677, IMG submission 86154) | reverse complement strand
CGCCTGCACGGCGCACACGCAGCGTGAGGTCGACCACAGCCTCGAGGTGATCGCCACCGCGACGAAGATCGTCAAGCAGACGCTGAGCACGCTGCCGGCGGGGATCTGAACGTGCCTGACCGCAGCCGACCGCGAACCGGCGTCACAGGAGGTCCTCGTGGCTGAAGCGGAACTGAGACAGGAGAAGGCCAAACTTCAGAAGGTGCTCAAGCGCTGGGACCTCGTGTTCTTCAGCGTCTGCGCGATCATCGGTCTCGACGCGATCTCCGGACTCGCGAAGTTCGGGCTCTGGCAGGCCGTGACGTGGCTCGTCGTCTTTGTCTTCATCTTCCTGCTGCCCTACGGGCTGATCAGCGCCGAGCTGGCCTCGACATTCCCGGCAGAGGGCGGCATGTACACGTGGGTGCGCATGGCCTACGGCAAGCTCCCGGCCGGCATCACCTCGATGCTCTACTGGATCGCGAACGCGATCTGGATCGGCGGCACGCTGGCGGGCGCCACGATCGCTTCGATCAACAGCTTCTACATGCACCCCAACGGGCACGGCGACCTCGGCTGGCTGCCGTCCATGGTGATCGGCCTCATCTTCGTCTGGGTCAACATCGCCATCGCCGTCATCTCGCTCAGGCAGGGCAAGTGGGCGGCCAACATCGGCGCCTACGTGAAGGCCATCGCCGTCATCTTCTTCAGCATCCTCGTGGTGGCATTCCTCATCAAGCAGGGACTCCCCGCCGGGCACGCTCCCATCAGCGGACTCAAGCCCAGCGTCACGGGCTTCCTGGCCGTGATCGGCAGCATCGTGTTCCTGCTGGTCGGCTTCGAGCTGGAATCGGGGGCCAGTGAAGAGATGGTCAACCCGCAGCGCGACGTGCCGGTCGGCGTGCTGCGTTCCGGCGTCATCACCATGGTCCTTTACATCATGGTGGTCGCCGGCATCCTGATCGCGCTCCCGGAGAAGACGCTCAACAACGCGAGCGGCTTCACCAATGCCTTCCAGGCGGTGAACCAGGGCGTGTTCGGGACCGGCGGCGGCGCCAAGTTCCTGGGCTACATCTTCGCCGTCATCATCATCCTGACGCTGATCGGCTCGGGCTCCGTGTGGATCCTCGGCTCGTGCCGCGTCCAGGCGATGGCCGCGCTCGACGGCGCCGCGCCGCGCATCCTCGGGCGCTTCAGCAAGCAAGGCACACCGATCGCGATGGCGATCCTCTCGGGCATCATCGGCTCGTTCTTCGTCATCTACATCTTCGCGGTGCTCAAGGGCTCGCTCACCAGCTTCTTCTCGGTCATGCTCGCCCTCGCCCTGTCGACCGCGGTCCTCTGCTACCTGTTCAGCCTGCCGGCGGTCATCACGCTGCGCAAGAAGTTCCCCGACGTGAAGCGGCCGTTCCGCGTGCCGGGCGGCCCCGTGGTCCTCTGGCTCTGCGTCATCCTGTCCGAGATCTGCGTGGTCCTCACGGGCTTCACGCTGCTGTGGCCCGGCTTCATCGACAAGTACCTCCTCGGCCAGTCGTACTCCATCGAGGACAGCTGGGGCGTGGCACGCGGGTACTTCGAGAAGGTCACGCTGGGCACGTTCATCGCCATCGTCCTGGTCGCCGTCGTCTTCTGGGCGTGGGGCCGCCTCGAAAGCAAGGGCGCAGAGACGACCACCGAAGACCTCATCGAGGGCGCGGTCGTCGAGGAGTGACCTGACGGAAGTACCGCGCAGGGCAAGCCGCTGCGCCTGGGCAAAGGACGGGGGGCGGGCCCGGATGGGCCCGCCCCCCGTTTCGTCGCTCGCCTTGGCCCGAGGCGCCCCGCGACCAAGCCCTTTCCGCGCTCACGAGGTCGCCTGATAGGCTAGCTTCGTGGGCGATCCCGTCGACGCTCGAGCTTCACAGCTGATCGGCCAGATCCGCTCCGGCGACTGGGCGGCGGCCGAGCGCGGCGATCTGGCGGCACGCATGGCCTGGTGGGACGGCCGCGCACGACCCCCGCATCCCACTCCCCGCGCCGGCTACGAAGCGCTCGTCCGCGGCTCACTGGGCGTCCCCGCCGACGAGGTCGCCATCAGCTCGCAGAACGACTCGGCGATCTTCTGGGAGCGCAGTGACCCATGTCCGACCCTGGCCGCCTGCGAGGCGCTCGGGCTCGACGCCCGGGTCGTGTGCCGGCGCGTGTGCGAGAAGCCGGCCCAGATGTTCCTCTCTCACCTCGATCCGCGCCTCCGCTTCGTGCGCGACTACGGCAAGCTGCGGCCACGCGCATCCTGCTGCCGCGAGGGCATCGTCCGCGTCGATCTGGAAGCCTTCATGGACGTCGCCCTCGAAGAGGCGCAGGCGTCCCGGGCCGGCGGCGACAAGGGCTACGGGGCGGTCGTCGCCTTCGCCGGCGACGTGGTGGCGCGCGCCCACGACACGGGCGTCACGGACCGCGACCCCTCACAGCACGCCGAAGTCCGAGCGATCCGCGCCGCGGCACAGGCCATCGGCAGCGCGGACCTCTGCGGGGCCGTCCTCGTGAGCACGTGCGAGCCCTGCCCCATGTGCTCGTCACTCGCCGTGTGGGCGAACTTGACCAGCATCGTGTTCGGCGCCTCGATCGAGGAGACCGCGCGACTCGGGAAGTCGCGGATCCGCGTCGGCGCCGCGGAGATCGTGAGCCGCGGACCCGCGATCGTCGAAGTGATCGCTGGCGTGCGCGCGGCGGAGTGCCTGGCGCTGTACAGGTGACCGGACGCGGCTGCGCGTGGGTAGACTGAGCGCAAACGCGGCCAGGAGGAGGCCGGATGAGCTGGCTGAGCAAAGTGATCGACGCCGGAGGCGACAACAGGTACGGCCTCGACGACATCGAGGACTCCCTCTTCCTCACCGCCGGCAACCGCTACGCCAAGACCTCGCAGTTCTGGATGCTGCTCGTGCTCGCCAGCATCATCGCGGCCGGCGGCGTCGTCGGCGACTCCACGCCGGCGGTGATCGGCGCGATGATCGTGGCGCCGCTCGCCACGCCGATCTACGGCGTGGCGCTGGCCACCGTCACCGGATCGCGCCGCAACCTCCTCGCCGCGCTGCTCCTGCTCGTCGAGGGGGTCGCCGTCAACGTCCTGATCGGCTTCCTCGTCGGACTCATCAGCATCAGCCGCATGCCGCTGGACGCCAACCCGCAGATCACCGGGCGCACGGCGCCGACGCTGCTCGACCTCGGGATCGCCGTCACCGTCGGCGTCGCCGGCTCGTTCGCGCTCGTGCGCCGCGACGTCTCCAACATCCTCGCCGGGGTCGCGATCGCCATCTCGCTGGTGCCGGTGCTCGCCGTCGTCGGCATCACGCTGGGGTCCGGGCGCCTGGACCTGGCGTGGGGCGCCTTCGTCCTGTTCCTCGTCAACGCCGCCGCGATCATCGTCGCCGGCGTCGTCGTGTTCGGTGCGGCCGGCTACGCCCGCCTGGCCGCGGAGCGCGGCAGGCACCCCGGGCGCCGCGCCAAAGTGCTCATAGCCGTCTTCGTGGTCGCGCTGCTGATCCCGCTCACGCTGGCCTCACTGCGCACGCTGCGCTACGAGCAGTGGGTCCGCGCCACCGACGCGGCCGCGCGGCAGTGGGTCCGGGGGACCGGCTGGCAGGTCGAGAACGTGAGCCAGGTCGCCGGCGACATCGTCGTCAAGACGATCGGCCCCGGCACCTCGCCCCCGATCGACAGCCTGCGCGGCGCGGTGCGCGCACACGTGCCGCGGAGCGTCGCGGTGAACGTCATCGAAGACAGCGGGAGGACGACCGGGCTGTAGCGGGGGACGGCCGGGCCTCAGTCTGCAGCGCCGGCCGGCAGGAGCGGCAGCGACGCCTCGATGAGTCCAGGCAGGTCGTGGCGCACAGTGTTCACGACCTCGCCGGCCAGGACCGCTCCGTAGTCGTGCACGAGCACGTTGCGCATGCCGATCGACGGGCTCCACGGTATCTCGGGATGAAGTTGCCGAAAGCCGTCCGAGACTCTTCTCGCCGCCTCGCCCGCGACGATGAGCTGGTGCGCGATAGCGGAGAGGACAAGAGCGTCCCGCTCGACGTCGTCCACGGACCGATCCCCCAGGAACGCGATGGCCTGCCGCGCGGCGAGCACCATGTCGAGGACGCAGGCCGCATTGCGGTCGTCAGGCAGCATAGACGAGCTCGGCGCTCTCCAGAATGGACCGGCGCCGCAACTGGTTGCCGGCCTTCTCAACTGCCTCCCTGTTCACCAGATCGACCGGCCGGCCGACGATCGCCGCGAGCTCGTCGCGCATCGCCGCGTAGTCGAAGAGAGACCGCTGCGCATCCGGCGCGAAGGTCGCGAGGACGTCCACGTCGCTCTGGGGACCGAAGTCGCCGCCCAGCACCGAGCCGAACAGCGAGAGCTCGATGATCCCCCAGCGACGGCAGAAGGCGACAGTGTCCTCCCGGTCGAGCCCGAGCCGCGCCGCCGCGGAACCTGTGGGCGCTCGCGAAACGGACCCCGCGGGCGCCCGCGCTGCGCCCGCCGGATCTGCCGCGCCGACAAGAGCCTGCAGCGCGACGAACGAAGGGTGCGCCCCGACGGCCCGATAGTAGGTGCGGTTGCCGTGCACTCTGCGCGTGACGAGGCCGACGTTCTCGAGGCGAAGCAGGTCGCGCTGGACTTGGCGCAGATGAGCGCCCGTGAGCCTTTGCAGCTCGCGCTGATAGAGATCGCGCGCAGGGTCGCTGACGAACGCGCGTAGCAGCGGAAGCAGCGTCGCGGAGGCAAACAGCGCCGACAAGTCACTCTGACGACTTTCGGTAATCATCACACTACGCATCGTAGTCGTGTGAAGCCGTGGAGCACAAGCGCCGATTGGATGCCCCTAGTTTGGAACGGTGTGACCGCTCTCGCATTCATGCTTCGATCATGCGCCGCCGGAACGCGCGGACCCAGAGTGACGATGCCTCTCCCCGTCGACGACCCGGCCTCAGATCCCCGCCGCGACCACCACGGTCCAGACCGTCACCAGGACGAGAAAGACGCGCTGCAGCAGGCCGGCGTAGCGCGCGAGGCCGCGGGCGGGTGCGCGCTCCCCCTCGGGCGCCGGCTGCCTGCGCCGGCCGGGTCGCGCGTCGCGTGCGGCCGCGCCGAAGCCGGCGAGCGAGCACGCGACCGTGGGCACGCTGACGCCCATGGCGGCCACCAGCGCCAGAGCCGTGAGGCCGCGGACCATGAAGCCGGCCGTCATGAGCCAGCCGGTAGCGCCCGGCGGCGGAACCGCGGCGCGGGCGCCGGGCGGCGCCGGTCGCGAGCGCCGCTTCTCGGGTATCCTGCACGGGACACGTGCGGATCGCGAGCGATGCCTGGGCGGCGCGCCACGATACGCACCCCCGACCCCGGAGGGCGGCAATGGCCGACAAGCTTGACCCCAAAGACCTGCTCAAGCCGCGCGACCCGGCGACATTGCCGAACGGGCCGGGTCGCTCCCCCTCGACCCTCTACCCCGCCCTCGTGCAGGCGTTCGCGGCCAGCGGCGAGCGAGCGATGGACGTCGACGTCAAGAAGATCGGGCGCAAGCCTGATACGGTCCGCCAGGCACTGGAGAAGGCGATCCGAAGCGCCGGCCTCAAGGGCAGGATGCGCGTCGGGCGCTACGGCGAAGAGGTCGTGCTGATCAAGCTGTAGGGCCGTCCCCTACTTGATCTTGAACCTGAGTGCCGTGCTCCACGGGCCGGCGCCGGAGGCGTTGACGGCCTTCACCTTCCACGTGAGGTACACGCCGCGAGGCAGCGCCTTGCGGGCCTTCCACGAGAGCCCGGTCACGCCGGCCTTCTTGAGCACTTGCCTGCCGCCCTTGAAGACGTTCACCTCGTAGCTCCGGGCGCCGCTCACGACGCGCCACTTGAACGTCGGCTTGGCGCCGCGCACGCTGCCCTTCGGCGACGTGCCTGCCGCCTTGGCGAGCGGCGGCGCCGCGACGCCCCACAGGATGTCGTGCTTCGACCAGACACTGTTGGTGACGCGGCACTTGCGCCAGTCCAGCGGCCAGTCGGAGCCGTTGCCGAGGCCGCCGCCGGAGAACGTCGCGCCCGTGAGGCCCGCCGCGAGGCCCGAGTCAACGTACCCGTGCACCGCGCTCGCGCTGAGCACGCCCCAGTGCGCCAGCAGACCGGGCGAGAGGATGCCGTCGAAGGTCGCCTTGACTCCGTTGGCGCCGTTGGCGCTGAGGCCTGCGACGCCGGATGACGTGAACGCCGGTGGGGCGACGTCGAGCCAGCTCATGTTGGTCACGAAGATGCTGCCGTAGGCGTCGCGCGCGTCGAGGGGCGAGCAGTCGACGATCATGCCGAAGGCCGCGGTCACCTTGCCGCCGGCAGAGGCCACCGGCTCTGCGACCGAGGCGACCACCGTGAACCTGGTGGCGTCGGTCAGACTGGCCGCCGGCGCGTAGTCGAGCGTCACCGGCGCGTCAGGATCGGCAAGCATCGCGATGGAGTCGACGCGCTGGCCCGCGGCCTTGGTGAACACCATCGACAGGCGGGTGTCGGCCTTGAGGGGCGTCGCCGAGAGCTCCGTCTGGGCCATGGACGGCAGACCACCGGTCGTGATCGGCGGGATCGCGAAGCCGACGGTGAAGACACCGGAGGCGGCGTCCCAGACGCCCCCCGCGACGGCAGTCGTCGGCAGGGTACCGCCGCTGGCGCCTCCATAGCCGTCAGGGATCGGGAAGCCGGTGGCGAAAGGTGTCGGGCTCGCCAGCGGGCCGTAGCTCGAAGCCGCCGGCTGCCACGTCACCGGGCTGTCGGCCAGCGCGACGGACGCCGACACCGCCAGCAGCACGACGAGCAGCGTGAGCAGAGCAGAGCCGAGCGCGAACGGTCTGGACGAGCGCGAGGAAGTGCTCATGGCCGGTCTCCCTTGTCACATGGCAGGTGCACAACCGGCATACTAGTCCGTTGCTGCGCAGCGGGCGACTCGCCCCTGCCGCGACCCGGGCTATCATCAGTCCATGCACCGACCAGCAGTCAAGAGGAGACCCGCCCGCCTGAACAGCCAGGCCCGCGCGAGCGGCGACGGGCGGCGCGCGCTCAGGGCCGCCGCGGCCGCCTTGTTCGCGCTGCTCTTTCTGACGCCGGCGGGCGCCGCTCTCGCCGCCTTCGGCGGAAGCGCGGTCAGCTCGGCGCCCGCGGCCAGCTCGGCGCCCGCGGCCAGCTCGGCGCCCGCGGCCAGCTCGAGTCCGAGCGCCACGGCCAGATCGAGCCCCGGCGTCGCGGCCGCATCGAGGCCCGGAGTCGCGGCGACACCGACCGCCGCGAGCCGCTCCGGCGGGCAGCACGCGACCGTGCGGCGTGATATCGCGTACGCCCGCGTCTCGCCCTCGGAGAAGCTCGACCTCTACCTGCCGGCCACGGGCTCCGCGCCGTATCCGCTGATCGTCGCGATCCACGGCGGCGGCTTCATGGCAGGCGACAAGAGCGACAGCCAGGTGGCGCCGATGCTCCTGGGCCTCGCCCGCGGGTATGCGGTCGCCTCGATCGACTACCGCCTCAGCGGCGAGGCGAAGTTCCCGGCGCAGATCCAGGACGTCAAGGCGGCGATCCGCTGGCTGCGCGCCAGCGCCGGGCGCTACAAGCTGGACCCGGCGCGCATCGCCGTCTGGGGAGACTCCGCCGGCGGCAACCTGGCGGCCCTGGCCGGCACTTCGGCCGGCGTCGCCGCGCTGTCGGACCCGGCCCTCGGCAACGCCGGCCAGTCCGACGCCGTGCAGGCCGTCGTCGACTGGTTCGGCCCCATCTCGATGCTCAAAGTCGACTCCGACTTCCGCGCCAGCCACGCCGGCCCCACCGGCCACGAAGCTCCCTCGTCGTTCGAGTCACAGTACTTCGGCGCGCCGGTGCGCACCGTGCCCGGCAAGGTCAAGGCCGCCGATCCCATCACCTACATCGGCGCCGGCGACCCGCCGTTCCTCATCGACCACGGCACCGCCGACTCGACTGTCCCGGTGCAGCAATCGCAGCGCCTGGCCGCCGCGCTGCGACGCGTGCTCGGCCCCAGCGCGGTGACTCTCAGGATCCTCCCGGGCGCCGGGCACATGGCGCCGGCGATCTACTCGCGTGCCAACGCCGGCGCCGTGCTCGACTGGCTCGACGCCAGGCTGAGGTAGACGGCGCGGTCTGACGGCGGCGCCTGGCCCAGCGGCGCGCGGTCTGACGGCGCGGCCCAGCGGCGCGCGGCTTCGCCAGCCGGAGCGATACCTTGTTCGTTTCGAGCCCGGGGCGGCACCTTGTTCGTTTCGAGCCCGGGGCGCACCTTGTGCGTTCCGAGCCCGGTGCCAAATTCGATGCCGAATCTGGTGCCGAATCTGGTGCCGAATCTGGTGCCGAATCTGGTGCCGAATCTGGTGCCGAATCTGGTGCCGAGGGCGCGTGCGAATGGTCCCGGTCCGCGCCCGGCAGTCCGACGCAGCTCCGATTGCAACCCTCGTCAAACGGGCGGGAGCAGCGTACGCTCGCCTCAGACGACTATCCGCTTCATCCCCAGGGCGTCCCGCCGCTGGCCAAAGGGGAGCTCGTGAGATCAGCGCGCACCATCGTCCCCATCACGGAGTTTCGCCGCGACGCAGCACGGATCATTCAGGAGATGGTCGCCTCCGGCACGCCCGTCTACGTGACGCAGAATGGCCGCGCAGCAGCCGTGCTCCTTGCGCGAGTGGAGTATGAGGGCCTCTTGCACAGAGTCGCGATCCACGCGTCGGCCGCCTCGGGGACCGTCGACCCCTCGACGCCAGAGCAGTCTGGGAGCCCGAGCCCAGCGGTCGCTACGGGCGCCGACTGGCGCGGCTCCGCAGGGAGCGCGGCCTCAGGGAGTAGAGTCCCGCCACGTGGGTCGAGCGGCAACAGGTGGCAACTCGTCGAGTCGCGGTACGGGCTGGTGGACCCGGACACGGCGGACTTCCTGGAGGCCGAGGGCTTCGGTCTCGAATCAGCGGCGGCGGACGAGATCGGTCGACGGCGGTAGCTCGAGTCCGCGCCGGCGCGCAGGGGCGCCCCGGCCCCTGCGTCTCAGGCTCAGCGTCAGGCGCGCTCCAGGCGCACGCCGCAGACGTCGTAGCTGAAGCTCACGAGCCTGTCGGCGAAGGCCAGGTCCATGGCCGCCTGCACGGCGATCGGGAACCCCTTGAGCCGCCCGCGGATGAGGTCCGCCTTGGCGGGCGGCACCGCGGCCGCCTGCAGCCAGTAGTCGAGGTCGATCGTGCGCCGCAGCTGCCGCCGCTCCTTGATGCGCAGGCCGGCCGGCGCGACGAGGCCGTCCAGCTCCTCGGGGCGGTAGTGCCGCCTGTGAGCCGGCTCCCGCAGCCGCGCGAGGTCGTTGAAGGCCTTGTCGCTGACCTCGTCGACCACCGGGTCGACGATCACGATCCTGCCGCCGCCGCTGGTCACGCGCAGCAGTTCCGCGAGAGCCGTGACAGGCTCGGGCAGGAGATGCAGCGCATTGCGGCACACGACGAGACTGAAGAACCCGTCTTCGTACGGCAGGGCATACAGGTCGACGAGCGTGAACGAGACGTTGACCAAGCCGAGCTCCTCGGCAAGCCGCCGGCCCTCGTCGAGCGTGTCGGGCAGCTCGTCGGCGGCCTCAACGTGGCGCACGTCCGGCGCCACGGCGAAGCCGGCGATGCCGGCCCCGGAAGCGTAGTCGAGGACGGTGTCGTGCGACGTCGGGCGCGCCAGCTCGACAAGCATCTCGAGCGAAGCCTCTTGCAACTCCTCCACGACGTCTCCCTTCGTCTCCGGCGCCGGCGGCGCCGGGTCAGCCGTAGGTGACGGTGAACAGGGTCCCGGTCACGGTGAGTCCGATGCCGAGCTCGAGACCCTCCACGCGCGCCGTCTCCTGATGCTCGCCGTCGGCCGCGCCCAGCACCAGCTCGCTGGCCAGCGTCTCCGCCTTGATGGTGCCTTCATAGTGGTCCACGACCGGCGCCAGCTCAACCGGCACCGTCAGCGCGAGCCTGATCGTGTCTTCGATACGAAGGTCGGCATTCTTGCGCGCGAGCTGAATGGCATGCACGATCTCGCGCGCCACGCCCTCTTCGCGCAAGGCGTCGTCGACGGCGGTGTTGAGCGCGACGACGCGGCCGGCCTCGCTCTCCACCTGGTAGCCGTCCGGCGAGCCGGTCTCGACGAGGAGCTCTTCCTCGGCGAGACGGAGCTCGCCGTCCGCCAGCGCGAACTCGACTGATCCCTCGGCCTTGAGCGCGGCGACGAGCGCGGCGGCGTCGGCCTCCTTGAGCGCCGTCTGCAGTGCGCCGAGCCGCTTGCCGAGCTTGGGCCCGAGCAGGCGCAGGTTGGGCTTGACGGTGTAGGCGACGAGCTCGCCGCCGTCCGCCGCGACGCGCAGCTCCTTGACGTTGAGCTCATCGCGGACGACGTCGCGCAGGCGCTCGACGGCGCGCGCCTCGGCCTCAGGCAGCGCCACGACCACTTCGGCGAGCGGCTGCCGCGTCTTGACGGCGGCGGCGTTGCGCGCCGCGCGGCCCATCTCGACGACGCGCCGCGCCGCCGCCATGTCGAACGACACGCCGGCGTCGATGGCCGTCTCGTCCACGACCGGCCACGCGCAGAGGTGCACGCTCTCCGGCGCCGCTGGATCCGCCGCGCGCACCAGGTTCTGGTACAGCTCCTCGGCGATGAACGGCGTGAACGGCGCCAGCAGCTTGGTCACCGTGACGAGCGCCTCGTGCAGCGTGTGGTAGGCGGCCAGCTTGTCGCTGTCGCTCTCGCTCTTCCAGAAGCGGCGGCGGCTGCGGCGCACGTACCAGTTGCTGAGGTCGTCGACGAACTCCTGGATCGCCCGGCAGGTGCCGGTGGCGTCGTAGGCCTCGAGCCCGTCGGTGACGGTCTGGATCAGCGTGTTGAGCTCGCCGACGAGCCAGCGGTCGAGCAGCGGACGCTCCTCGAGCGGCACCCCCTCGGCCATCGGGTCGAAGCGGTCGATGTTGGCGTACACCGTGAAGAAGCTGTAGGTGTTCCAGAGCGTGAGCAGGAACTTGCGCACGACCTCGTCGACCATGTCGGCGCTGAAGCGCCGCGGGCTCCAAGGCTGCTGGCTCGAGAACATGAACCAGCGGAAGGCGTCGGCGCCCTGGTGGTCGAGGATGTCGTCCGGCCGCACGACGTTGCCCTTGCTCTTGCTCATCTTCTGGCCGTCGCCGTCGAGGATGTGCCCCAGGCACAGCACGCGCTTGTAGGAGCTGCGGCCTTCGACGAGCGTGGCCACCGCGAGCAGGCTGTAGAACCAGCCGCGCGTCTGGTCGATGGCCTCGGCGATGAAGTCGGCGGGGAAGCGCTCGTGGAACTTGTCCTCGTTCTCGAACGGGTAGTGCCACTGCGCGAACGGCATCGAGCCCGAGTCGAACCAGGCGTCGATGACCTCGGGCGCGCGTCGCATCTCGCCGCCACACTCGGTGCACGTGAGCGTGATGTCGTCGACGTAGGGCCGGTGGAGTTCCAGATCCTCCGGAACGGGACCGGCCGCGCGCTCGCGCAACTCCGCGATGGAGCCGACGCAGTGCGTGTGCCCCTCCTCGCAACGCCACACCGGCAGCGGCGTGCCCCAGTAGCGATCGCGGCTCAAAGCCCAGTCGACGTTGCCCTCCAGCCACTCGCCGAAGCGCCCGTGCTTGATGTGCTCGGGGTGCCAGACGACGTCTTCGTTGGCGGCGATGAGCTCGTCCTTGATGGCCGTGGTGCGGATGTACCAGGTGGCCTTGGCGTAGTACAGCAGCGCCGTGTCGCAGCGCCAGCAGAAGGGATAGCTGTGCTCGTAGGGCTCGACGCCGAGCAGCAGGCCGCGGGCCTTGAGCTCCTCGGTGATCGCCGGGTCGGCGTCTTTGACGAAGACCCCAGCCCACGGCGTGACCTCGGCGATGAACTTGCCCTCGGTGTCCACGGCGTTGACGACCGGCAGGTCGTTCTCGCGGCCGACGCGCATGTCGTCCTCGCCGAAGGCCGGCGCGATGTGGACGATGCCGGTGCCGTCGGTCGTGGTCACGTAGTCGGCGCCGATGACGAAGTGCGCGCGCCTGTCCGGCGTCATGAGATCGAACGGCGGCTGGTAGTCCAGGCCGAGCAGCTCGGCGCCGGGGAACTCGCGCTCCACCACGGCCTTCTTGCCGAGGACCTTCTCCACGAGCTCGCGGGCCAGCACGAAGCGCTCGCCGCGGCTCTCGACGAGCGCGTAGGTGACGTCCGGGTGCACCGCCGCGGCGACGTTGCTGATGAGCGTCCACGGCGTGGTCGTCCACACGGCGAGCGAGACGGGCTTCCCGGGCTCGCCGGCGAGCTGCTCGGCCGCCGCCGGGGCGAGCGGGAAGCGCACGTAGACCGAGTCCTCGGTGACGTCCTTGTAGCCCTGCGCCACTTCGTGGCTGCTGATCGCCGTGCCGCAGCGCGGGCAGTAGGGCACGACCTTGAAGCCCTGATAGAGCAGGTCCTTGTCCCAGATCTGGCGCAGCAGCCACCAGACCGTCTCGATGTACTCGTTGGTGTACGTGTAGTAGGCATCTTCGAGATCGACCCAGAAGCCGATGCGCTCGGTGAAGCGCTCCCACTCCTCGAGGTACGTGGTGACGCTCTCGCGGCACAGCTTGTTGAACTCGGCGACGCCGTAGTCCTCGATCTGCTGCTTGCCGTCGATGCCGAGCCGGCGCTCCACCTCGAGCTCGACCGGCAGGCCGTGCGTGTCCCAGCCGGCCTTGCGCGGTACGCGGTAGCCGCGCATCGTCTTGTAGCGCGGGAAGAGGTCCTTGAAGATGCGCGAGATCACGTGGTGGGCGCCCGGGCGGCCGTTGGCCGTCGGCGGGCCCTCGTAGAAGACGTACACCGGCGCGTCGTCCCGCCCTTCGAGGCTCTTCTCGAAGATGCCGTGCTCTTTCCAGAACGCGAGGATGCGCGCGTCGAGCGCGGGCAGGTCGACGCGCGCAGAGACGGCGCGGAACAGTGGTTGCTTGTCGCTCACGTGTCTCGCTTTCGTAGGGCTGCGGCCGGAACGCCGATTTTAGCAGACGGCCACGCCGATGCGCCCGGGCCGCCCGGCCGCGCTCGTGTAGACTGGGCGCATGCCCACGCATGACGCGCCATCGCACGCGCCGGCGGACGCCGCGTCCCCGGCGCGTTTCCTCGCCCTCCTCGACTACGACGGCACGATGACGACGCACGAGTGCAACGAGATCGCGTTGCAGCGCTTCGCGGGCGACGCGTGGAAGCCGCTCGAAGCCGAGTCCAAGGCCGACCGCATGAGCCACGCCGAATGCTTCGACCGCCAGGTGCGGTTGATCCCAGCGTCGCGGACGCAGTTCGTCGGCGCCCTCGTGGAAGCGGCGGAGCCCTCGCCGGGGCTCGCGGAGTTCTTCGCCGAGCTCGCCCGGCGGGCCGGCCGCGCCGTCGTCGTGAGCGCCGGCATCCGCGAGGCGATCGCGGCGTTCTGGGGGCGCGAGGGCTTGCCGCCGATCGAGATCTACGCAAGCGAGCTCATCGGTGAAGGTCCGGACGCCGGGCCGCCGTACCACCTCGAGTTCAGCCCGGCCCTCGGTGACTGCCCGCGCTGCGGTCCGAAGAGCTGCAAGGCGGCGGTCCTGCGCGCCCTGCGCCGCCCCGGCGACGTCGTGCTCGTCTTCGGCGACGGCGCCAGCGACCTGTGCCCGGCGCGCGAGGCCGACCTCACCTTCGCGCGCGGCCACCTCGCGGAGCGCTGCGCTGCGGAGGGCCTCGAGTGGCGCCCGCTGCCCGACTTCACGCACGTGTGGGCGGACGTCGACGAATGGATGGCGCGGCGGTCGGCGCCCGCCGGCTGACGACCGCACGCCCGGGCCGCTGACGCACAGGCCGGGCGGCGCGCGACGACACCCGTCGGGAACGCCCGGCGCCGCCGGCCGCGGGTTTCTGGGGCGCGGCCCATCACATATCATGGCCTACGGTCACGCGGCCGCGCAGTTCGTGCAGCGACCCGGCGCGGCCGTTCTGACCCTCACAGCGGAGCGTTCAGTGGACGACGGCCTCAAGCGCAGCCTCAGGCAGTTCGTGAAGTTCTGCTTCGTCGGCGGCAGCGGCGTCGTGGTCAATCTCATCGTCTTCAACCTAACGCTGATCGCCTGGCACGCCGCCAGCGGCTCGACTCCGACGACGGCCAACTACCTCGGCAACCTGCTTGGATTCGTCGTCTCCGTGCTCACGAACTACTATCTCAACCGCCGCTGGACCTTCCGCTCCAGCGGCGCCGTGAAGAGCGAGCTGCCCAAGTTCTTCGCGGTCAGCGTCATCGCCTACCTCATCAACCTGGGCATCTTCACGATCTGCCTCAGCGTGCTCCACCTGGGAGCCAACCCGAGCCAGGTGATCGCCATCGCCTGCGTGATGCCGATCAACTTCGTGCTCAACAAGCTCTGGAGCTTCAAGGGCGCATGACCGCGGCCGCGGACACGAGAGCATGACCGCGGCCGCCCCCGCCGCCTCTCACACCTCCAGTCCGCCCCACAAGGTCAATCCGCTCGCCGCCGTGTTCGTCAGCCTCGCGCTCACGACGCTCGTCCTCCTCGCGCTGTTCCCGAACCTCTGGTACGAGATGCACGCCATCAGCGACATCCCCACCTACCAGGGCTACGCCCAGCGCCTGGCGCACGGCGAGCGCCCGTTCACCGAGTCGTTCAAGATCGAGTACCCGCCGCTCGCGATCCCGCTGTTCAGGCTCCCCGGCCACGTGGACCACAACAAGCAGTACCGTCACTGGTTCAGCGTGATGATGGGCGTGATCACGTTGCTGGCGGCCGCCGTCACCACCCTGGCCGCCTGCCGCTTCTGGCCGCGCGGAGGGCGCGCCTATGTGGCCGGAGTGCTGTTCGCGGTCTCGGTCGCCTTTACGGGGGCGATCATCATCAACCGCTACGACGCCGCGGTCGCGCTGCTGATCGCCGGCTTCCTGCTCTGCCTCGCGAACCGCTGGTACACGGCCGCCGCGTTCGTCCTCGGCATGGGCTTCGCGCTCAAGTTCACGCCGGCGGCGATGCTGCCGCTGGTCCTCGTCCTGGTCGGCCCGCCGCGCCGCTGGGTCTGGCCGGTCGTCGCGTTCTGTGCCGCGGCTGCCGCGCCGTTCCTCCCCTACGTGTTCTCATCGCCGCGCGGGATGTGGTACGTGTTCCACTACTACCTCGCGCGGCCGCTGCAGGTGGAGAGCGTGCTGGGCACGCCGCTGCTCATCGGCCAGCTGCTGCACATCCACTCGATCTCGTGGGCGAGCAACTTCGGTTCGCAGCAGCTCGTCGGGCCGGGCGCGTCGCTGCTCTCCAACTCGTCCGGCGCCCTGATGCTGCTCGGGCTCGCCGGCATCTACCTGCTCGTCTGGCGCCGGCGCGAGCGCCTGCGCGCGTCCACGCCGGACCAGGCGATCGCCGTCCTCGCGCTCATCCTGGCGCTGATGACCTTCGGCAAGGTCCTCTCGCCGCAGTACTTCATCTGGACCTTGCCCGCCTGGGTGCTGGTGGCCGCCCGCGACCGCGTCGTCGCGGTGGTCGGCGGCCTCACACTGATCTTCACGCAGATCGAGTTCCCCAAGCTCTACTGGGTGTTCCTGGACTGGATGACGCTCCCGCTGCTGGTCGTGATCGTGCGCAACCTGCTGCTGGTGGCGTTCTTCGCGCTCGCCGCCTGGCGGCTGTGGGGGCTCCCGGAGGGGGACGCACTCGGGGAGGCGACGGTCGGCGGTGTCGCGATCGACGCGACGAGCGCCGCAGCGGACGAGCCGCGCGCGGCTGCGGCCGGCGCGGAGAGCGGCTAGCACTGCGATCCCGGAGGCGAGACCCGTCCGCCGCCGCGCCGGACGTGCTCTACGCCTGGCGCGCCCTGTTCGAGAGCAGCGTCCGCGCGGCGAGCAGGACGAACCGCAGGTTGGAGCGCGCGTAGCGCCGCCAGAGGCGGCGCGGCTCGTGAGCGAGGCGGAAAGCCCACTCGAGGCCCGCGACCTGCATCCAGCGCGGCGCGGAGGGCACGCTCCCTGCGACGAAGTCGACTGCGGCGCCCACCCCCAGCATGACGGCCGCCACGCGCTCGCGGTGAACCAGCATCCAGCGCTCCTGCTTGGGGCAGCCCAAAGCCACGAAGAGTATCTGGACGCCCGCCTTCGCTACCGCCGCCGTGACGGCGTCGTCCTCGGCCTGGGTGAGCGTCCTGAAGGGCGGTGAGTACGAATAGACGATGTCCAGCTCGGGATACGCCTCAGCCAGGCGGCGGCGGACGAGCTGGAGCGCGTCGGAGGTGCCGCCGTACAAGCCCACGCGGATCCCGCTGCGCTCCGCCGCGGCGCACGCGGCCAGCATCACGTCGAGGCCGCGCGCCTGGCGTGCGGCGCCGAGCCCGGCCGCGCGGCAGTACCAGACGAGCGGCCGCCCATCGCAGACCACGAGGTCCGCGCCTGCGAGCGCGTGCGCGAAGCCCGGGTCGTCCCACGCCTCCATGACCATGTGGACGTTGGCGGCGCACACGACGCGGCCGCGCCCTTCGGCGGCCCACGTCGCCACAGTCGCAGCCGCGTCGGCCGCCGAGACCGGCTCGACCGCCAGCGTCAGGACATCGAAGCGGTCAGCCATGGGCGGCCCGTGCGCCGGCGACCACGCCGCGCAGGATCTCGGCGTACTGCGGGACGACGCCACGACCTACCCCGGAGACTTCATCGGCGCCCAGGATCGCCAAGCGATCCATCATGGCTACCGCAGGCACGGTCGACGACCGATCGAGTGCTTCGGGGTCCGGACCTTGCAACAGGCGGCCCGGGGCTGGGCAGATCGGGCCAAGCCCCGTCCCCGCGGATGGGTACCCGCGCCAGAGGCGCCCTGAAGGGCGCCTTCCTTCCGACGCGCCTCGAGAAGGTCGGAAGCTGGCGCCATGTCTGCCTTCGACACCGATGCAAGACACATTGGACGCCTTCGATGCTCCTCGAACGACCGGGGGGCTGACGCTAGCCGCTGTAGTAGGACGCGTAGCGCGAATCCTCGATGTTCTCGCCGATGACGACGACGCCGACCTTGCGGCACGGCAGTGACTCGAGGATCTCGCGTCCCTCCTCCAGGGTCGGCCGGCGGACCTTCTTGACGCTGGCCACCATGAGCAGACCGTCAATAGCCGGCGCCAATGCCCCGACATCCCCGAAACCGAGCAGCGGCGGTACGTCGACCAGCACGTAGTCCACATCCAGCTGCGACAAGGCGGCAATGACTCCCGCCACGCTGTGCGACGCCACCACTTCACCCGGATTGGGCGGCACCGGGCCCGACGTAAGGATGCGCAGTGAGCCCTCCCAGGACCTGCGGACGTCTGCCGCGCCGTCGGGCCGCGAGGTCGTCCTCACCTTCATCACCTGAGGGGGCTCTTCGAAGCCAAGCAGCGCCTTGTCCAGCGTCACTCTCCCCAGGGCCACCGACGTCAGCCCATACGCGTTGGGGAGCTTGAACAGCCGGTGCACGCGTGGGCTGCGGAGGTCCGCGTCGACGAGGACAACGCGCTTCCCGGCGCGAGCGAGAGTGACCGCAAGGTTGCACGCGGTCAACGTCTTCCCCTCGCCCTTCAAACAGCTGGAGACGAGCAAGACGCGAAGATTCTCGTCGATGTTGCTCCAATCCAGATTGCTTCGCAGGACTCTGAGCGCTTCGCTGAACGTCCCCTCGGGGTCCCGGACCGCGACCAGCTCGTCGTCCTGGGTCGCGCGGCGGGGCAGCTGCGGGAGACGCCCGACGACGGTCAGATCCAGCGCAGACGCCACCTCGCGATGAGACCGCAGCCGAACGTCGAATTGCCCCATCACGAAGGCGGCGGAGATGCCGAAGAAGAGGCCGGCGATGACTCCAAGCATCGCCGACTTGACCGGCTTCGGGGAAGCGGGCGAAGAGGGCGGCGTCGCGGGCGTGACCACGACGAAGTCGCCCGTCGCGGTGGCCTCCGCCAACTGGAGGTCGCGAAGCTGAAGCGACAGCGAAGCGTAGTCAGGACTCAGCTTCGATTGCGATGACTGGAACGTGTCGAGCTGGCTCTGGATGACCTGCTGGGCCGCGCGCAGGCTTTGCTGCTGACTCGACTTGCGCACGTCGATGACGGCGTGCGCATAGGCGTTGGCGACCGCCGCAGCCGCTTCAGCAGAAGGCGCCTGTGCGGTCACGTCGACTGAGTCGGCGATCGCACTGCTCGACGTGCCCGCCGGAGTCGCGACGGTCGCGGTCACGCTGTACCCTTCGTAGCTCTTCCCGGCCGACTTCAGGCTCGAGGCCACGCTGGACTGGACGCCCTGCGTGGTGATCAGGTTGCCGATACTCTGGAGCTGGATGGTCAGGTTGTTCACGTCCACGCTCGAGCTGCTGCCTGGATTCGACACGTCCGTCGGCGGAGCGTACGTGAGGCGCGCGGTGGCTTCGTATACCTTCGTCTTGGTGAGCGAGAGCGCCAGCGCTGCCAGGACCAGGACCGCGACCGTGCCGACGACCACCCACTTGCGAAGCCAGATGACGCGTGCGTAGTCGCGGAGAGTGGGCGTGCCTTCTTGATTGAGTTGCTCCACGCGCTTGCCCCCTACGTTCTCTCGAGGTGGATGCTCACACTTTATCAGCAGGAAGCGCGAGCCGCAGGGCGCCGTCTCCGGCGCGCAGTTCGCGGCACGGCGAGGCAGCGATCCGAAAGCGTGTCGGAAACGCTCCCGCCGCTATCTGGACACAAGACGACCGATGGCAGCAGGGAGTCCACTCGAACTCACGCGGTGTCGCCGCTGTCTGTCGCATCGGCTCCAACAAGGCTCCTCATGATGTCCACATAGCGCGGCACGACCATGCCGGGCGCGAACTCCTGGACCTTCTCCCTGTTCCGTTCCCCCATATCGGCACGCATGCCACGCTCGTTGAGCAGGCGCAGCAATGCATGTGTCAGTTCCGCGGGCCGATGCGGCGGGACGAAGAGGACGTTCTCGCCCTCCGAG
>Ga0118677_10006932_pt1 | contig 18956 bp, 16 predicted proteins | sample AliMusrvi5mmetaG_FD_86154 | JGI IMG/M metagenome (GOLD analysis project Ga0118677, IMG submission 86154) | reverse complement strand
TGCTCGCGACGAAGTGCTCGTCGAGCACGATGTTGCTCGAGGCGGCGCGGCCGACCGTCACCCAGCCGTCGAGCGGGAAGATCACTCCGGCCGGCACGATGGGGCTCTCCTCGACGACGAGCCGCGGGTTGATGATGCCGGAGAAGTCGAGCGAGTCGCCGGCGATCGTGCGCTCGGAGGCGCGCTCCTCGCGCCGCGTCTCGCGCTCCTGCGGGGTGAACACGGGGACCGGGCGGGCGCCCTCCGGCAGGGCCACGTCGGGAGCGACGGCGGCGCCCGCGGGATTGCGCACGTTGCCTACGGCCATGCGCACGACCTGCCAGATGAACAGGTACAGCAGCACGAGGATGCCGATCTTGAGGACGAGCAGGACGATGTCGATCATTGGCCTCTCCAGCACCAGGCGCGGCCGGCCACCGCAGTAGCCGCGTTCAGCTCAGGGCCCGCATCACGGGAGCCTCTCGAAGACCAGCTCCGTGGTGCCCAGCTCGATACGGTCGCCGTGCTGCAGCACGGCTTGCTTGACGTCGCGGCGGTTGAGCCGCGTGCCGTTGGTCGACCCGAGGTCGCGCAGCATGAAGCCGTCGCCCTGGCGGCGGACCTCGGCGTGCTCGCGCGAGACGTTGGGGTCGGTGAGGACGATGCCGCAGCGACGGCTGCGCCCGAGCACGGTGACGTCCTCGCGCAGTTCCCACTCACCCTGCGGGCCGCGCAGCGCGGCGCGTGACGTGCCGCGTCGCGGCGCCGCCGCGGGAGCGGCCGCGGCCTCCTGGTACAGGACCGTCTGCTCCGGCTGCGGCCGCGGCACGAAGGACTCGCCTGGAGCGGCCAGCGGCGCCATGGCGACGGGCGCGGCCGCCAGAGGCGGTGCATCGGCCGGCGACGACGCGCCGGCCGGCGCGAACGCGGCGCCCGGCGCGAACGCGGCGCCCGGCGCGAACGCGGCGCCCGGCGCGTCGAGCGGCGCCTCGACGTGGCTGGTGGCGATGCCGAACTCGCCGACGCGCAGGTCGTCGTCGCGCTGGAGGTCGATGCGCGGCGGCGCGACGAGCGTCCAGCCCTCGCGCCGCGCGAAGGCGACCACGTAGTTGGAGAGCTCGGCCTTGAGCGAGTCGCCGAGCGACGAGAGGTGCTCGTAGTCGGCGGAGCCGAGGTACACTTCGAACTCGTTGGGCACGTACACGTTGGAGACGCCGACCGTCTTGTGGTCGCCCATCTCCTTGGTGAGCTTGTGCGCCAGTTCGACCGGCTGCACGCTCGACTTGAAGGCGCGGCCAAAGCCTCCCTCGACCGCACCCTCGAGCTTCTTCTCAGCCTTCCTGAAGATCCCCATCGTCTCGCTCCTCCGGCGCGTCGCCGGTCGTCAGAATCAGAGGCAAGAGTATCACGGAGGCGGCGAGGACCACACTCGGCAGGAGCGCCCCCAGAGACGCCGCATAGCCCCAGACGACGATCGGCACGATGCGATACGCGGCGAACACGCCGGCGAACGCGAACGACCAGGTCCACAGCCGCGCCTCGAGGCGGCGGCACGAGAAGGCGAAGCCCATCGCCGCCGCGAGGCCGGCCCAGACGGCCATCTGCAGCAGGCACGGCGGCGAGACGAACAGGCCGAGCAGGCGCGCGGCCGCGGTGAGCGGGTCGCCGGAGGCCGCGAGGCGCGCGCCGGAAGCGGCCCGCGGCACGAACAGCGTGAGCGGGCCGGCCGCGGCGTCGCGGATCACGAAGTACACGAAGACGCCGGCGCCGGCCCAGGCGGCCGCGAGCGGGCCACGCACGCGGCCCAGCGCGGCCGCCCCCGCCGGCGCGAGCAGCGCCAGGGAGAACGGTGCGAGCACGAGCGCAAGCGCCGGCCAGAGGGCGACGATGGGCCGCGCGCGCGTGAGCAGGAACAGCGCGACGGCGCAGACGAGGTACACCGCACCGACGCTGAGCGAGACGTTGAGCAGGGGGAACGCGAGCACGCCGAGGAGCCAGGCCAGGCCGGCCTGAGGCGCGACGGCCCACGCGGCGGTGCTGAGCGCGACGATCGGCAGCGCCCAGCTCTGCGGGTACGCGGGCAGCGCCGTGAGAACGAAGAGGCTGGTCACGGCGGCCAGCGCGGCGCCCCCGCCGCGCTCCAGCGCCGCACCGGCGCGGCGCAGCGGCCGGACCAGGCGCTGCGCCTGGCGAAGCCGGCGGGCGCTGAGGCGCCCGCTGCGCAGCAGTTCCTCCAGCGCCGCGCTGAGCTCCCGGGCCTCCGGGCGGTCGCCCGGGCTGGGCGCGCAGGCGTCGTCGACGAGGGCGACGAGCTCGTCCGGCAGGTCCGGCCGCAGGCTGCCGAGAGACGGCAGGCGGCCGGCGGCAACATTGGAGAGCGTCTCGGCCGGCGTCTGCCCGCGCAGCGGGTTCTCGCCGGCCAGCAGCTCGTAGAGCACGACCCCTGCGGAGTACACGTCGCTCGGCGGCCCCACGCGCCGGCCGGCCGCCTGCTCCGGCGACATGTAGGCCACCGTGCCGATGACGTCGCCGTCCTCGGTGAGCGTGTCCGAGTCCATCATGCGGGCGATGCCGAAGTCCATGATCTTGACGTGGCCGTCCTCGCCCAGCATCACGTTCTGCGGCTTTACGTCGCGGTGCACGATCCACTGGCTGTGCGCGTAGGCCAGACCCTCGTAGAGCTCGGCGCCCACGGCCGCCACGTCGCCGTCGCCGAGATCACCGGCGAGCTGGTCGAGCGACGAGCCCACGACGAGCTCCCACACGAGGATGCTGCGCTCGCCGTCGCCGAACCAGTCGTACAGCGCCACGATGTTGGGATGGGAGAGCGCGGCCGCGGCCTCGACCTCGCGCACGACGCGGCCCGACATCTGGCGCCCGTTGGCGATGATCTTGAGCGCGACCGGCTCGCCGAGGCTCAGGTCGCGCGCCTCGTACACCTCCGCGAAACCGCCGCTGCCGATCTTGCCGACCAGCTCGTAGCGGTCGCGCCAGTCGACGAAGAGTGGTGTGTGGCTGTGGGTCGCGGCAGGCATCTCAGGCTCGGGGACGAGGGCGCTTGGCTCGGTATTCGGTATGGTACAATGCCAAACCTGTACGAGCCGGCGGGCGAGTGGCGGAATTGGCAGACGCGCTAGGTTCAGGGTCTAGTGCACTTACGTGCGTGCGGGTTCAAGTCCCGCCTCGCCCACCAAAGTCTTCAGACCGGGGGTCTGCGGAGTGGATTTCTTCGACGACGACGCGCCCGTACAGACGCCCCCAGCGGACGTCTCCACCGCGCGGCAACGCCGCCGCCCCGACCGCCGCCGCACCCGCATCCAGCGCATCGTCATCCTCGCCGCGGTCCTGTTCGTCGTGGTCTTCGCACTCGCCTGGTGGGCGCGCAGTTGCCAGCACAACAGCAAGGTCGCGTCGTACAGCACCTACTTCGACAACGTGACGACGGCGATCAGCGATTCCAACGACCTGGGCAAGCAGCTGAACGTGGTCATCACCAATCCCACGAGCCTGTTGCGCGCGCAGCTTGTGGCCAAGCTCAACGACCTCACCGCCAAGCAGAAGGAGATCGCCGTGCGCGCGGCGCGGCTGCAGCCTCCGTCGACGCTCGACGCCGAGCAGGCGGTGTTCGCCGACGGCATGAAGGTCCGCGCCGAGGGCTTCCAGCTCTTCCAGACGACGCTCCTCGGCGCGCTCTCCAACAAGAAGGTCGGCGCCGGCAAGCTGGCCGCCACCGGCGGCTACTTCACCGGCCCGGACGCCTACTACATGAGCCAGGTGTACACGCAGTCGCGCGACACGCTGAGCCAGCAGGGCGTGACCGGCGTCGAAGTCCCGTCGTCGACGTACTACCTCACCTCCGGGATGTTCGACACCACGAAGCTCACGGCGATGCTCAGCAGCATCGGCGGCTCGGCCAAGCTCAGCGGTATCCACGGCGTCGGCCTCTCGGGCGTCACGGTGCAACCCGGCAGCATCGCCTTGTCGCAGGGCCACACGGCCAACATCCCGGCCACCGCCGATCTCTCGTTCGACGTCAAGGTCCAGAACACCGGCAACGTGACCGAGAAGAGCGTGCCGGTGACCGCCCTCCTCAAGCTGCCCAACGGCACAGTGCTCACGCAGGCGAGCACCATCAGCACCATCGCCCCGAACCAGTATCAGACCGTGAGCATCACCGGCTTCTCCATCCCGGCGGACGCGCTCAGCAAGATCTCGACGCTCACGGTCAAGGCCGGCCCTGTGCAGGGGGAGCGCTCCCTGGGCAACAACTCGGGGCAGTACAAGATCCTCCTGCAGCTCCAGTAGACGGCGATGCAGACGCTGCGCGATATCGCCCCCTACGTGGCGCTCGGAGCGGCCGTGCTCGCGGTCGTCCTCCTGGTGCTGGTGCTGGTGCTCTGGTCGACCGTGCGACGTCTGCGCCGTTCGCAGTCCATCGTCCTCGGCCACCACGGAGAGCGCGACGTGGTCGCCCACGTCGTCGACCTCGACGCGCAGGTGCGCAACCTGCGCGAGGCGGTGGAGATCCTCACCGACGAGCTCGACGAGCACAAACGCCACCTCGACCGCGCGCTGACCAACCGGGCGATCGTCCGCTACGACGCCTTCCGCGACGCCGGCGGCGAACAGAGCGCCTCGTTCGCGCTGCTCGACGACCACCGCTCCGGCGTCGTCTTCAGCGCCATCGCCGCGCGCGACTTCGCGCGCATCTACGTCAAGCATCTCAGCGACGGCGTCGCCGACCGCGACCTCTCGCCGGAAGAGGAGCAGGCGGTGGCTCTCGCGGTGCCGCGGCCGCTGGCGGCCGGCGAGGATGGCCCGCGCAGCGCGCGGGCCCCGGTGCCGGCCGATCCCGCCCGGCCGCGGCCGGGCACGCTCGCCGGGAGCGCCGCCGACGCCGGCGACCAGCCCGCGGGCGCGCCGCGCGACGAAGCGGCGCGCGCCTTTGAGGCGCTGGCGGACCTCTCGGGCGCTCCGGCGCCGGCCGGCCGGCCGGCCGAGGATGACTTCTCGTGGGAGAGCGGCGCGCGGCGGCAGCCGGCCGCGCCGCGGCCCTCGGCGCCGATCGATCGAGACCCTCCCGCCGCAGGCGCCGCCGACGCCCCCACGGCCGAGGAGTAGGACGTGGGGCGAGACACGGGCAGAGTCGCCTTCCTGGGCCCGGAGGGCACGTTCACCGAAGAGGCCCTCCTGGCCAGCGCGGCCCACGGCGACCTCGCCCCGTTCCCGTATCCCTCGATCCAGGACGTGCTCATCGCCGTCGCCGAGGGCGAAGCCGAGCTCGGCCTGGTGCCCATCGAGAACTCCCTCGAGGGCTCGGTCGTGCTCACGCTCGACCTCCTGTCCTCGGGCTTCGACGAGCTCGAGATCGCGCGCGAGATCACCCATCCGATCCGTCATCAGCTCATCGCCCGCCGCGAGCTCCAGCTGGAGGAGATCACCAAGGTCGTCAGCATCCCCATCGCCTACGGGCAGTGCCGCACCTTCATCCGCGAGCACCTCGCGAACGTCGAGCACGAGGCCACGGACTCGACCGCGGAGGCCGTGCGCCGGATCAGCCGCGTCGACCGGCCCTGGGTGGCCATCGGCACGCGCCTCGCGGCGGACCTCTACGAGTGCGCCGTGGTCCGCGACGACATCGAGGACTCGCTCGAGAACCGCACGCGCTTCGTCTACGTCTCGCGCACCTCGGCGCCTCAGGACCTCGACGCGTCGTACAAGACGAGCATCGTCTGCGGCATCGCCGCCGACCAGCCGGGCGCGCTGCTGCTCATCCTCTCCGAGTTCGCCCACCGCTTCGTGAACCTCACCAAGATCGAGTCGAGGCCGTCCAAGCAGGGCCTCGGCCAGTACATCTTCTTCCTGGACCTCGAGGGCCGGCGCTCCGACCCACCCATCGACCAGGCGCTCAAGTGCCTCGCCTGCAAGCTGCCGTGGGTCAAGGTGCTGGGCTCCTATCCGACGTAGGAGGCGACCGTGGAACGCATCAAGTGCTCGGTGCGGGACGTGCGGGACGACGACCGCAGCATGCTCGTCCTCCTCGCGGAGGAGACGCTCCACCCGCTCGCCGACGGCAGCGGCCACCCGGAGCTGTACCGCGCCGCCGACCTGCTGGCACTGCTCGACAGGGCCGACGTCTACGTGGCGGAGGCCGACGGCGAGACCGCCGGCTTTCTCGCCGTCGAAGCCGAAGGCGATGCTCTGACGCTGCGCTGCGTCTGCGTCGGCCCCGCCTACGAGGCGCGCGGCGTGGCCAACCAGCTCGTGGACTGGGCCGAGGGACTGGCCATAGACCGCCGTCTCGGCCGCCTCACGGCACGGGTGCCGGAGGGCGACAACCCCTCCCTGCACCTGTACCGCGGCCACGGGTTCACCACCGGCCCGGACCCCGACTCCCCCGGCACCCTTCTGGTGGAGAAGCCGCTGCCGGTCGCGTAGGCGCGCAGCGGCGGAGCTGGGGCGGCGTCACGCCGCGGAGCAGTCCCGCGGACTCACGCCGCCGGGCCGGCAGGCTTCAGTGATACACGTAGAGGCGCTCGCCGACGAACGACTGCGAGTACGTCCAGTCGGCGACCCACAGCGGCTCGCGGATGCAGCCGTGGCTCGCCGGGAACGACGGCACGATCGGGTAGCCGTGGATGGCGAAGTTGCCGACGAAGCCCATCACCCAGGTGAGTGAACCGGAGCCGTAGAGGGGCGACGTGGCGGGCGACTTCTGGCGGATGCTGAACGAACCTTCCGGGGTGTTGCCGGTGGCCCCGGTAGAGACCGGGATGTAGCCGTACACGGCGCCGTTGCGCACCACGATCAGGATCTGGCGCGCCTTGTTCACTTCCACGTGCACCCTCGGGCTCTTGAAGCGCGGCTTGATGACCTTGGCGCCGTCGAGCTGGCGCCAGACGGTGTGATCGGCGACCCGCGAGCGGGACAGGCCGTAGGCCTTCTGGAACGCGACCAGAGCGTCGCCGTCCTGCCCGGAAAACGAGCTCCCGATGCCGGGCACGCGGACCTTGAGCCGTGCCAGAGCCGTGAGCAGCCCCTTGACCATCGGCCCGTGGGAGCCCACGGCGACCCGGCTCCACTTGACCTGCACGCGCGTCTGCAGCGACCGGGCGCTGAGCCCACCGTCGGCCGCGGCCGAGAACGCGAGATCGAACCTGTCGATGCCCGACAGCGGCGCGTCGAAGGTCGCCTTGCCGTCGTGGGCGCGCGCGCGGAGCGTGACGACCACTGCGCCGCGGTGCGTGACGCTCAGGCTGACCTCGCCGGCGTAGCTCACCGGCGAGATCGCAAGGACGCAGCGGGTCTTGAGAAAGGGCACCGCGGCGCCGTGGCTCACGTCGAGCAAGGGCTGGACGTCGAGATGCACCGGCGCGCTCTGCATCGCGCCAGCCACGGCGACCACGTCGCCGCCGGCGTGCGCCACGAAGTCGGCGCTGAAGGCGCCGGCCGCGTCGCTCGTCGCGGTCGCCACGGCGGCCCCGCCGAGCGCGATCGTGACCGCCTGCGCCGCGCCCGGCGTCAGCTGGCCGCTGACCGCCACGTGGTCGCCGTACTGCAGCGAGGCGGCCGAGAGCTGGCACGTGACGCTCGTGGGGTCGGCCTGCGCCGCGGGTGCGGCGGCCGCGACAACGAGCGTCGCGCAGAGCGCGACGACCACGAGCGCCGCCGCGCCGCCGAGACGGGTCGCGCGGAGCGGACGAGTGCGGGTCTGGCGTGTGCGCATGGACTGGCTCCTGGTCTCACGCGGGATGTGGCGGACGTTCGCGCGAGGGTAACACGGACGCCGCGCGAGCGTCGAGGTGGTGCGATAGCATTGAGCCTCGGCCAGGACGCCGTTCGCGACCGCGAGGAGAGACGATGCTAGACGTGAAGATGCTGCGCGCGAATCCCGACGAAGTCCGCCGGGCGCTCGCGCGCCGCGGCTCCTCCACGTCGATCCTCGACGACTTCCTCGGCCTCGAAGAGGAGCGGCGTCGCATCCTCACAGACGTCGAGAGCATGCGCGCCCAGCGCAAGAAGGCGAGCGACGAGATCGGCGCGGTCAAGAAGGCGGGCGGCGACGCCGAGCAGGCGATCGCCGCCATGCGCGCGCTGGGCGACACCATCAAGGAGCGCGAGACCGAGCTGGCCGGCATCGAGGAGCGCCTCAAGACCATGCTCCTCGAGTTCCCCAACGTCCCGCTCGCCGACGTCCCCGACGGTGGCGAGGAGGACTCGGTCGTCGTGCGCCTCGTCGGCGAGCCGCGCGCCTTCGACTTCGAGGTCAAGGACCACCTCGACCTCGGCCTCGCCCTCGACCTCATCGACATGGAGCGCGGCGCCAAGGTCAGCGGCTCGCGCTTCGCCTACCTCAAGGGCGACCTCGTGCTGCTGCAGTTCGCCCTCGTCCAGTACGGCCTCGCCGTCGTCGGCGCCAAGGGCTTCCGCCCCGTGGTCCCGCCGGTGCTGGTGCGCGAGGAGGCCATGTACGGCACCGGCTTCTTCCCCACCGACCGCGCCCAGGTATACGAGACGGTCGACGGCGACTGCCTCGTCGGCACCAGCGAGGTCCCGCTGGCGGCGATGCACATGGAGGAGTTCCTCGAGGCCGAGAAGCTGCCGATGCGCTACGCCGGCTACTCCACCTGCTTCCGCCGCGAGGCCGGCGCCGCCGGGCGCGACACGCGCGGCATCCTGCGCGTGCACCAGTTGGCCGAGGCCGAGCACAAGCTCATCCTCTCGGCCGAAGAGGAGATCCTGCAGGGCCTCGGCATCCCCTACCGCGTGGTCAACATCGCCGCCGGCGACCTCGGCGCCCCGGCGGCGCAGAAGTTCGACTGCGAGGCCTGGATGCCGGGCCAGCAGCAGTACCGCGAGGTCACGAGCTGCTCCAACTGCACCGACTACCAGGCGCGCCGGCTCAACTGCCGCTACCGCACCGAGCAGGGCCCGCGCTTCGTGTTCACGCTCAACGGCACGGGCATCGCCGTCGGCCGCACGCTGATCGCGATCATGGAGAACTACCAGCAGGCCGACGGCAGCATCGCGGTGCCCGAGGTGCTGCGCCCGCTGCTGGGCAAGGACGTCCTGGGAGCGTAGCCGCTGCCGCGCGGTGGCGGCGCGAGAGCGCAGCGCCGCACGGCGTCGGTTCTACTCGACCGGCTCGGCGGCGGCGAATCCCAGCCCGCCGCCGTTCTCGCGCCACGGCACGAGGAAGCAGCGCACCTCGATGTCGGCGAAGGTGTTCTCGAGGAGCGTCTTGACGCGCAGCAGATCGCGTTCGAGCAGTTCCTGCTGGTCGAAGCCGAGGCCGCCGAGCGCCCGGTCGTAGGCCGGGCAATCCTGATGCGAGACCAGGTAGACGACGCGCACGTTGTGGACCTCGATGGTCGTGCGGATGCAGTCGAGCGCGACGCGGCGTTCCGTGCCGGGCCGCGTGAGCACCAGCGGCCCTCCCGGCACGAGGAGGCGGTCCGCGTCGAGCGCGTCCTCGGCTTCCTGGAGCGCGGAGAGGCAGGGCGCGACGCGTCCGTCCGAGCAGGCGATGAACAATGCGGTCATGGTGCGCGATTATGTCAGATTCTTCGAGGCTGGGCCAGAGGTCAGGCCTTCGATCCGCGCAGATCCGCACACAGAACCCTGCCGGCCACCTCAAGCACGCGCCACAGGGTCGGCGCGTCACTCCAAGCCCAGCGCCGCAACTAGGCCCGGCGTAGCGCCGTTGCTACACTTGAGCGGCGCGGAGGGGTGGCGGAGCGGTTCATCGCACCGGTCTTGAAAACCGGAGACGGCGCAAGTCGTCCGTGGGTTCGAATCCCACCCCCTCCGCCATTTTTGCAGGTACTTTGTGCCATTCGCGGCGCCGCTTCTCGGCCCGGCAGCTGGCAGGAGGCCGAGCCACCGGTCGCAGAGGGATGGTCCCGCCGTGACGCGAAGCGACCCGTTTCAGACGAGGCTGGCATGGCCTGCGCGACGGGTCGCACTGACATCGCCGGTCGCCGCGGTGCGCAGGTGCATGGGACGTTCCGCTACGCAGAACAGCCCGCCGCGAGGAACAGGGGGTAGCCCCGCGACGAGCCTGCCCGGGTGCTTGCCACCCGAACCGTGTACCGCCACCGAGACGACTGCACGGCGATGACTGCCGGTGCGCGACTCAGAGCAGCCCGCCCTGGGAGCAGCTACGGCGTGACGCCGTCCCCGGCCTGCTCGGCAAGAGACACTCGGCGAGCCTGCTCGGCCAGCGACATGCGGCCGGCCTCATCGGCCGCGTCCTGCACGGCCCTGGTCCCCAGAGCCACGCTCATCCCGCAGCCGGGACACCTGATCACCATGTCACGTCGTGCGCGGTAGACCGTGGTCGTGATCGCGCCCCAGCAGGAGGGACATCCGATCTCCATCTGTGCTTCCTGAACAGGTCCCATGACTCCCCCGATGGACACCGGCTTCGCCTTCGAGCGGCATCCGTACTATGGCCATACCCCGCGGCGGGCAGCCCTAAAGCTGGGGGCGGATCGCAGGCACGTTCAGGATCGACTGAACACCGCGGCGTCCCGGCCTCGGCGCCGGCGCCGCGGGGCCGCCGTCTCGGCCCTCGCCGCCCACGGTGCTGCCAGCACGGACGATGGGAACATCCCTCTCTCGATGGTGGCGCCGAGCAAGGACATGATCTACGCGGTCGCCCCCGGCTCGACCGGCTACACGCCGACAGTCAACGGCCAGGAGATGCCGTTGACGTTCAGCGTGCGCTGACCGGCTTCTGCACGGCGGCGGGCGGCATCCCGTCTGCCGTGCATCCGGCTGCTCGAAACCGCCCCGAAAAGTCCCTTGTGCGCCCAACTTTGTGACAGACGGCACAATGATTGCGGGGTCGCTGGACGTCCTGTACAGTGTTTTCAAGTCTTCCGCGGTGCTAACTGGGGCTGGTGAACACCCTCAGCGGCACCGTTCGCGTATGTCCCCTGAGACAAGGAGCGATCGATGGAAGAAGTGACCATTGCGGTACCCGGGCTGTGGGCCGACCACCACGTCGTCACCGTCCTCGGGCTGCTGAGGAACGAGCCCGGAGTCGCCTCGGTCACGGCCAGCGCGCTCGAGAAGAACGTGCGCCTCTCCTACGACCCCGAGACCACAGGCCCCGAGCAGATCGCCGCGCGCCTGAACGAGGGCGGCTACGCCACCGGCGCGGCCGGCGACGACGAGGCGCCCCCCACCGACAAGCCCGCCTGGAATACCGCCGGGGTGCGCATCACCACCACCGACCCGGCCGACCTCGCCATGTCTGGGGACCACCGCAAGTACTGACCGTTGACCCGTCCCCCGCACACCAGCTCCAGAACTGCTCTGACCCGCCCAAGCCCCGGCGGATGGCGAACGCGCCTCGCGCGCTCGCGCCCGGGGACGAAGGAGCTCACCCATGGATGACGTGAACAAGGAAGGCGCCGTGCCGGCCGCCAAAGGCAAAGAGCCGGTCGCCAAGAGCATCGACCCGGCCGCCCTCGAGATGCTGGCGCACGCCGACGACTGCGGCATCGAGACCGCGTTCAGCCGCGCCGACACGATGAAGCCCTGCCCCATCGGCGAGAAGGGCGCCTGCTGCCGCATCTGCAGCATGGGCCCGTGCCGCCTGGTCGGCAAGGACGCCGAGGAGAAGACCGGCATCTGCGGCGCGGACCTGCCGACGATCGCCGCGCGCCACTTCGCGCGTCAGGTAGCGGGCGGCGTGGCCGCGCACTCCGACCACGGCCGCGACATGGCGATGACGCTGCGCGCCGTGGCCAAGGGCGAGGCCGCCGGCTACAAGGTCAAGGACGAGCAGAAGCTCGCCTCGGTGGCCGGCTACATGGGCATCGCCACGTCCGGCCGCGAGGTCAACGAGATCGCGCTCGACGTGGCCGACAAGGCGCTCGAGCAGTTCGGCCAGCCGCACGGCGAGATCATCTACACCAAGCGCGCCACGCCGAAGCGCCAGAAGGTATGGCGCGATCTCGGTATCACCCCTCGCGCCATCGACCGCGAGGTCACCGAGGTCATGCATCGCACGCACGAGGGCGTCGACCTCGACGCCGAGAACATCCTCAAGAGCTCGCTGCGCTGCTCGCTGGCCGACGGCTGGGGCGGCGCCATGCTCAGCACCGACATCAGCGACATCCTCTTCGGCACGCCTTCGCCGCTCTCGTCGGAGGTCAACCTCGGCGTGCTCAAGAGCGACCAGGTCAACGTCATCGTACACGGACACGAGCCGACGCTCTCGGCGATGCTCGTGGAGGCGTCGCGCGACCCCGAGCTGATCGCCGAGGCCAAGGCCGCCGGCGCGGAAGGCATCAACCTCGCCGGCATCTGCTGCACCAGCAACGAGATCCTCATGCGCTACGGCATCCCGGCGGCCGGCAACTTCCTTCACCAGGAGCTCGCCGTGCTCACCGGCGCCGTCGAGACGATGGTCGTCGACGTGCAGTGCATCATGCAGGCCCTCGGCCCGCTGGCGCAGCGCTTCCACACGCAGCTCGTCACGACCTCGCCCAAGGCCAAGATCCCCGGCGCGGTGCACGTGGAGTTCGACGAGCACCGCGCCCCCGAGACCGCCCGCGAGATCGTGCGCATGGCGATCGCCAACTACCCCAACCGCGGCCCGATCCACATCCCGGATTACCACGAGCCGCTGGTCGCCGGCTTCAGCCACGAGTACCTCAACTACATGCAGGGCGGCTTCCACCGCGGCTCGTTCCGGCCGCTCAACGACGCCATCATCGCCGGCCGCGTGCGCGGCCTCGCCGGCGTCGTCGGCTGCAACAACGTGCGCGTCACGCAGGACGAGGGCATCGTCGAGATGATCAAGCGCTTCATCGCCGAGGACGTCATGGTCGTCGTGACCGGCTGCGCCGCCACCGCCGGCGCCAAGGCCGGCTACCTCAGCCCCGAGATCCTCGACTCCGCCGGCCCCGGCCTGCGCGAGGTCATGGAGGCGATCGGCATCCCGCCGGTGCTGCATCTCGGCTCCTGCGTGGACAACTCCCGCATCCTCACGGTGCTCACCCAGGTCGCCACCGAGGGCGGCCTCGGCAAGGACATCGACGACCTCCCCGCCGTGGGCCTCTGCCCCGAGTGGATGTGCGAGAAGGCGATCGCCATCGGCACCTACTTCGCCGCCTCCGGCGCGCACGTGATCTTCGGCGTGAGCAGCCCGGTGGAGGCCTCGAGCGTCGCCACGCACCTGATGACCAAGGGCTGGGAAGACATGGTCGGCGGCGACCTCGAGTTCATCCCCGACTGGGACCAGATGTTCGCGCGCTCGCTCGAGCTCATCGACGCCAAGCGCGCGGCCCTCAAGCTGCCGGCCTACGACCCGAGCCAGTACGGGGACAGCGGCGACAGCCTGTTCTTCGCCGAGATCAAGAAGTACCTCGCCGACCAGGCCGCGGAGGCCGAGCGCGGCGTCGAGACCGTCGGCTCGCCCGTGTACCCGCTCGCCGAGGGTCACTCGCACGACCACGGCGAGGGCGGCGGCGGGCACGACCACGCGCACGGCGCCGAGGGCCACGACCACGGGGGCGGCGCGCACGACCACTCGCATGGAGGGGACGCCTGATGTCGCGCTACATCGCCACCCGCGCCATCCGCGGCGCCACCGGGATCGTCGCCGAGGCCGAGGCGGCCGTCGCCGAGGCGCTGGCCGAGCTCGGCCCGGACGCGCCGGTCGCCTTCACCAACACCGCCTACTTCCTGCCGGTGATCCACGCCTTCACCGGCCAGAAGGTGGAGAAGCTCGGCGACCTCACGACGGTCATCGAGCGCGCCAAGGGCCTGCTGCACCCGCTGCCGAGCGACAAGATGTGGCTGCCGTACCTCGGCGAGACGCTGGACAGCGGCATCGCCACCCTGTTCGCCGAGGAAGCGATCGAGGGCGTGCGCTTCGCGCGCGGCAAGGAACCGCAGATCATCAAGCTCGACCACGCCGGCGCCGACGGCGAGCGCTTCACCGGCGGCGACCTGCTCGTGCACGGCGACAAGATGAAGCTCAACGGACCGATCGACGACATCCAGCTGCGGGCCTGGGGCATCCAGCTCGTGGATGGCCGCATGCCCGGGTTCTGCGCCATCGTGGGCTGCGCCAAGAGCAACGAGGTCGCGGTCAAGATCGTGCGCGAGCTGCAGAGCCGCGGCATCCTCATCTTCCTCAGCGGCAACGTCAACGGCCGCAGCATCATCCACCAGCTGCAGGAAGAGGGCATCCAGCTCGGCTACGACACCTTCACGGTGCCGTTCGGCATCGACACCATCTCCGCCGTGTACGCCCTGGGCTTCGCCGCCCGCTCGGCGCTGACGTTCGGCGGCATGGACGCCGGCATGGCGCGCAAGATCATGCTCTACAACAAGTACCGCGTGTTCGCCTTCGTGCTCGCCCTGGGCGAGGTCGACGACCTCAAGTACGCCACGGCGGCCGGCGCCATCAGCTTCGGCTTCCCGACGATCGCCGACACGCGCATCCCGCAGATCCTGCCGACCGGCGTGACGACGTATGAGCACGTCGTCAGCATGCCGTTCGACGAGATTCCCGGCGACGACGACATGGAGCGCACCGAGAAGCTGATCCAGCGCTGCATGGAGGTGCGCGGCGTCAAGGTCAAGATCGCCAAGGTGCCGATCCCCGTCTCCTACGGATCGGCCTTCGAGGGCGAGCGCATCCGCAAGGACATCATGTACGCCGAGTTCGGCGGCAAGCGCAGCCACGCGTTCGAGTATCTGCGCATGCGGCCGGCCGAGGAGGTCGAGGACGGCAAGGTCACCATCAACGGCGCCGACCTCGACTCGATGGAGGAGGGCGACGCCCTGCCGCTGGGCATGGTCGTCGACGTCTCCGGGCGCAAGATGCAGTCGGACTTCGAGCCCATCCTCGAGCGCCAGTTCCACTACTTCATCAACGGCGTCGAGGGCATCCAGCACAACGGCCAGCGCGACATCGCCTGGACGCGCGTGAGCAAGAGCACCTTCGCCAAGGGCTTCCGCCTGGAGCACTTCGGCAAGGTGATCCACGCGCGCATCCACGAGGTGTTCGGCAACATCGTCGACAAGGTGCAGGTCTACCTCACCACCGACGAGGCCGAGGTGGACACGCTCATCGAAGAGGCGCGCGTCGCCTACGGCCAGCGCAACGAGCGCATCGCCAACCTCACCGACGAGTCGGTCGACACCTTCTACAGCTGCCTGCTCTGCCAGAGCTTCGCGCCCAACCACGTCTGCGTCGTGAACCCGGAGCGCGTGGGCCTCTGCGGCGCCTACAACTGGCTCGACTGCAAGGCGAGCTACGAGATCAACCCCACCGGCCCCAACCAGCCGGTGCCCAAGGGCGTCATCATCGACCCCGTCAAGGGCGAGTTCTCGGGGCCCAACGAGTTCATCTACAACCAGTCCAACCAGAGCGTGGACCGGGTGACGTTCTACTCCATCATGGAAGCGCCGATGACCTCATGCGGCTGCTTCGAGTGCATCATGGTGCTCGTGCCGGAGGCCAACGGCTTCATGATCGTCAGCCGCGAGGACCCCAGCATGACCCCGTGCGGCATGACCTTCTCCACCCTTGCCGGCACCGCCGGCGGCGGCATGCAGACGCCGGGCATGATGGGCATGGGCAAGTTCTACCTGACCAGCAAGAAGTTCATCCCCGCCGACGGCGGCCTGAGCCGCGTCGTCTGGATGAGCTCCAACCTGCGCGAGAGCATGCGCCCGGCGCTCCAGGAAGTCTGCGAGCGCGACGGCGTGCCCGACCTGCTCGACAAGATCGCCGACGAGACCGTGGCGACCAGCGTCGAGGAGCTCATGCCTTTCCTCGAGGAGAAGGGGCATCCTGCCCTGACCATGGATCCTCTCTTCTGAATCCGCGACCACCTGGAGTGTGCACATGAGTGCAGTGGAGATCCCCGCAGAGAAGTGGCCCGGCGCCGTACGCGAGGTCACGCTCGGCAGCAGCTACGGAGGCGGCACGCGCGCCTCCACCGTGACGGTGGGCGGCGAGACGACCTTGCCGTTCCTGGCCTTCGAGGGGAGCATTCCCCACCGCCCCGCGCTCGCGATGGAGGTCGTGGACATGCGGCCGGAGGACTGGTCGCCCGAACTGCAGGACGCCTGGGGCGACCTGCTTGACGACGCCGCCGGCTGGGCCGCCCAGGCGGTCGAGCTCGGCGCCGACCTGATCGCGCTCAAGCTGCGCAGCTGCCACCCGGACCAGGGCGACCGCAGCTGCGAGGACGCGGTGAAGACCGTGGACCGCGTCCTTGCCGCCGTGAGCGTGCCGCTGATCGTCTACGGCCCGGGCACGGCGGACAAGGACAACGAGGTCCTCGTCGCCGTGGCCGAGCGCACCAAGGGCGAGCAGCTCGCCCTCGGCCTCTGCGAGGAGAAGAACTACCGCACGATCGTCGCGGCGGCGCTCGGCAACGGCCACCTCGTGATCGCGCAGACGCCGATCGACGTCAACCTCGCCAAGCAGCTCAACATCCTCATCAGCGACATGGGCCTACCGCTCGAGCGCGTGCTCATGGACCCCAACACCGGCGCCCTCGGCTACGGCCTCGAGTACACCTATTCGGTCATGGAGCGGCTGCGCATGGCCTCGCTCATGGGCGACTCCATGACCCAGCAGCCGATGGTCTGCGGCGTCGGTGAGGAGGCGTGGCGCCAGAAGGAAGGCCGCGCCGCCACCGACGTCCCGGAGGCCTGGGGGGCGCTCGCCGAGCGCGGCGTCGCCTGGGAGGTCTCCACGGCCACCACGCTCCTCGAAGCCGGCGCCGACGTGCTCGTGCTCCGTCATCCCGGCTCCCTCGCGGTGATGCGAGAAGCCCTCGACGACCTCACGAAGGGAGCCTGACCGATGGCCCCGACCGGACTCGAGATCTACAAGCTCCTCCCCAAGACGAACTGCAAGGAATGCGGCTTCCCCACCTGCCTCGCCTTCGCCATGAAGCTGGCGCAGAAGGGCACCGAGCTCGACAAGTGCCCGTACGTGAGCGACGAGGCCAAGACGGCGCTCGACGCAGCGTCGGCGCCGCCCATCAAGCTCGTCACGATCGGCGCCGGAGAGCGCGCCTTCGCGATCGGCAACGAAGTGGCGATGTTCCGCCACGAGAAGACCTTCTACCATCAGCCCGGCCTCGTGGCACGCGTCAAGAGCGACGACCCGGCGCTCGCCGAAGTGGCAGCTCGCGCCGGCGGCTATGAGGTGGAGCGCGTCGGCATGACGCTGCGCCTCGACGGCCTCGCCGTCGAGCATGCGGGCGGCGACGCGGCCGCGTACGCCGCGGCCGTGGCCGCGGCCCGCGCGGCCGCCCCCGGCCTGCCGCTCGTGCTCATGAGCGCGGACGCGGCGGCGATCGACGCGGCCCTGGCCGGAGGCGTCGCCGCCGACAAGCCGCTCGTCCACGCCGCCACCGCGGCCAACTGGCAGGCGATGGCCGAGGTGGCCAAGAAGCACGGCTGCCCGCTCGCCGTCCGCGTCGAGGGCGGCGACGTCGTCGCCCTCGCCGAGCTCTCGGACCAGGTGCACGGCGCCGGCGTGGAGGACATCGTCCTCGACGCCGGCACGTCCACGCTGGCCGGCGACCTCGCCGCCTTCACGCAGCTGCGCCGCCTGGCGCTCAAGAAGGGCGCCCGCGCCCTCGGTTTCCCGATCTTCTCGCTGTCGGCCGCTCCGACTTGGCAGGCGGAGCTGGTGCGCGCCACGCAGGCCGTGGCCAAGTATGCCGGCGTCGTGGTTCTCGACCACCTCGAGCCGGCGGAGCTCTACGCGCTGCTCACGCTGCGCCAGAACATCTACACCGACCCGCAGAAGCCGATCCAGGTGGAGCCGGGCCTCTACGAGATCGGCGCCGTGACGGCGGACAGCCCGCTGCTCATCACCACCAACTTCTCGCTCACCTACTTCTCCGTGTCGGGAGAGGTCGAGGGCGCCGGCGTGCCGTCCTACCTCCTGGTGGCCGACAGTGACGGCCAGTCGGTGCTCACCGGCTGGGCGGCCGGCAAGTTCGATGCCGAGAAGATCGCCAAGACGGTCAAGGATTCCGGGGTCGAGCAGAAGATCAACCACAAGAAGCTCGTCATCCCCGGCCACGTCGCCGGCCTCTCCGGCGAGACCGAGGAGGAGCTCCCCGGCTGGCAGATCATGGTCGGCCCGCGCGACGCCGTCGACATCCCCAGCTACCTCAAGACGGTCTGGAGCGCGTGAGGCCAGTGACGGGACGGACGGAGCCGGCGTGACCGGCGGCACGCGCACGACGCCGGGCGGCACCGTGCTGGCCACGCTCACCTTCGTCCCGTCGGGCGAGACGATCGAGGTGCCGGCCGGCACGAGCCTGCTCGACGCGGCGATCCTGTGCGAGCTCGACGTGCCGGCGCCCTGCGCCGGCCAGGGCCGCTGCGGGCGCTGCCGCGTGCGCGTGCTCTCCGGCGACGTGGAGCGGCGCAGTAACGCCGGGCTCGCGGCGGCCGAGGTCGCCGAGGGCTGGGCCGTCGCCTGCCAGACGTACGTCGCCGGCGCCGCCGAGATCGAGGTGCCGGAGCGCCGGCGTGAGACGGTGCGGCCGCATGGCCACGCCATCGCCGAGCCGGAGTCGCTGGCGGTCGTCTGCGACTGGCGTCAGGACCCCGCCGTGCGCACGTTCGAGGTCGTCATCGACCCGCCGTCGCTCGCCGACCAGACCAGCGATTTCGACCGGCTGCGGCGCGCCCTGCTCCAGCAGCACGGCGTCGAGGAGGTCCGCGCCGAGCTGCCGATGCTGCGCCGCCTCGGCAAGGACCTGCGCATGGCCAACTGGAGGGCGAGCGTCACGCTGGAGATGCGCGACTGGGTGTACGGCACGTACCTGCCGCCGCGCCTGATCCGCATCTACCCCGGCGCCTTCAAGCACGCCAGCATGGGCGTGGCCATCGACCTCGGCACGACGTCGATCGTCGTCTACCTCATGGACTTCGCCAGCGGGCGCGTCGTGGACAGCGCCAGCGCCTAC
>Ga0118677_10006930_pt1 | contig 18957 bp, 15 predicted proteins | sample AliMusrvi5mmetaG_FD_86154 | JGI IMG/M metagenome (GOLD analysis project Ga0118677, IMG submission 86154) | reverse complement strand
GTTACCTCCGACCTGCCGGTAATCCTGATCGTCGGGGGAAGTCTGGGTGCCCGCGTGCTGAATCAAAGTGTGATGGCATACCTGGAGCTTATCAGACAATCGAATGCCCTGATTATTTGGCAGACGGGTAAATACTATTACAAGGATATCCAGGCCGGCATGTGTGTCAACCCTGTTCCTAATATACGTGTTATGGAATTTATTCCACGGATGGACCTGGCCTATTCGATGGCCGACCTGGTGATTTCAAGGGCCGGAGCCGGAACGATTTCGGAACTTTGTGCCATCGGAGCAGCAGCTATACTTGTCCCGTCACCCAATGTTTCGGAGGATCATCAGACTTTCAATGCCATGTCACTGGTAGAAAAAGAGGCTGCTGTATTAATAAAGGACAGTGTTTCAGTGAAAGAGTTGATTCCGGCTGCATTACTTTTACTCGAAAACAGGGATAAATGTTCAGACCTTTCAAAGAATATAAAAAAGCTGGCGACCCCTAATGCAACTGCAGATATTGTAGAAGTAATAGCCACTTTACTAAATAAATGACTATGATTGAAATTGGAAAAATAGAAAGGGTGTATCTTCTGGGTATCGGTGGCATTGGGATGAGTGCCCTGGCACGCTATTTTCATTTCATCGGGAAAGTAGTGGATGGTTATGACAAAACACCCACTTCGCTCACACTCGATCTTGAAAAAGAAGGTATTGCTGTTCATTATTCAGATGACCTGCAACAGGTTCCGGGCCTGAATGAAAAAGATTCAACGGTGGTCATTTACACTCCTGCAGTACCGAATGACTTTTCAGAGTTCGTTTATTTTCGGGAAAATGGTTTTGCCGTTTATAAAAGATCTGCGGTTCTCGGTCTGCTTACTTCCGGAAAGCGGTGCATTGCCATTGCCGGGACTCATGGTAAAACCTCAGTAACCACCATGACTGCCCATCTGCTTAAGCAATCACATGTCGACTGCTCCGCCTTTATGGGTGGAATCTCCAAAAATTACGGCACTAACCTTCTGCTACCTAAAAATAAGAGTCAATATATAGTTGTTGAGGCGGATGAATTTGATCGGTCGTTTCTTCAATTACACCCTGAACTGGCCGTAATTACCTGGATGGATGCTGACCACCTGGATATTTATGGAGATCATGAAAACATGATTAAGGCATTTGCCGGATTTATTTCCCAAATTCAGGTTGGTGGTACACTCTTGTACCGGAAAGGATCAGCTATTGACAGGAAATGGAATGATAAGATCAGATACTTCACCTATTCTGTCAGTGAAGAGGCCGATTTCCAGGTTTTGCAGCTCATGATTATTCAGGGGGCTTACCATTTTGATTTGAAAACCCCATTCGGGGAAATCAGGGATTTATGTCTGACCTATCCGGGATTAATGAATGTCGAAAATGCAGTTGCGGCCTGTGGAATGGCTTTGATGAGCGGAGTAAGCAGTGAAGAAATCCGTGTGGCATTGTCTTCCTATTCCGGCGTTGTCCGACGGTTCGATGTGAGATATTCCGGAAAAAAAACTATATATATCGACGATTATGCTCATCATCCAAGGGAACTCGAAGCGACAATAAAGTCAGTCAGGGATATCTATCCGGGGAAACGGATAACTGGAATTTTCCAGCCTCATCTGTTCTCCAGAACCAAAGACTTTGCATCTGATTTCGCTGCTGCTCTTGATCTGCTTGATGATGCCTTAATTATGGAGATCTATCCGGCGCGGGAATTGCCCGTGGAGGGTGTTGACTCCGGGATTATTTTGAATAAAATGAAGTTAGCAAGCCGCGAGCGGTGTAAAAAAGAGGACTTCCCAATGATTCTTAAAAACTTTCACCCGGATATACTCCTAACACTGGGCGCCGGTGATATTGACAGATTGGTTGAACCAATTATTGCTTACCTGAAGGAAAACGAAGATGCTTAAAAAGATCGTACATATTGTTCTCTGGAGTATCTCAATGCTATTGATTTTTGCATCAATGGGATTCTCTATAAAACAGAATAGGCATTTAAAATGTGCGGATGTAAAAGTTGATATAGCCGATTCGGTTCAGCAACAGTTTGTCCAACCCAACGATATCAGACAATGGGTACGCAGAAATCATCAGGAGATATTCGGACAGCCACTTAACTTTGTCAATCTCCGTAAGATTGAGGAGGGGCTTCGAAAGTTACACGCAGTTGAGGATGTTGCAGTATATACCAATGTTTATGAGGATGGATATAAAAGCTGCGGGGCATTGGTAGTAAAAATAAAACAAAGGGAACCTGTTTTCAGGGTCGACGGTTCAGGAGGAGCATTTTATATGGATAAACTTGGAAAGGTAATTGAATGGTCACCCAGGTACACACCAAGGGTTATCATTGTTGGCGGTCTTGTTTCCGCCGACTTTGCCAGGAAAAAGCTTTTGCCATTAATTACTTTTATTAACAAAGATAAATTTCTGAGCGCTCAGATCGACCAGATTTATGTAAATGCGATAGGAGAACTTTCAATGGTTCCCAGGGTTGGGGAACAAATTATTCTGTTTGGCAATACTGAAGATTACCAGGTAAAATTCAGGAACCTCAAAGCATTATATAGCGATGGATTTAAAAATGGCGGTTGGAGCATTTACAAGACTATTAATTTAGAATTTCATAATCAGATTGTTTGCACAAAAAAATAAATTACTATGAACCTGACAAGAGAGTTGGTTGCCGCAATTGACATCGGAACCTTACGGACACGCGGGGTAATTGGGCGTTTTACCTCAGACGGGAAACTCGAAATAATTGCTTTTAGTGAGACCTTAACCCAGGGGGTTCGGAATGGAGTTGTTGTAAATATTGACGAAGCTGCTTTGTCGATTAAGACGGTAATCAGTTTGCTGGAGAATAGCCTTCATAATCTTAAGGTAAAAAAGGTATATGCGGGGATTTCGGGTCAGAAAATCACTAACCGTCAGGTTAGCGGTTACCGCATGATTGATAATGGGGAAGTGACGCAAACGATCATCAATTCCTTGATTGGAGAAGCCCAGCGTCATTCCAATGGTCCTGGTGAGAAAATTTATCATTTGACACCGGAAGAATTTGTTGTCGATGGGGAGCGAGGCGTCAACAATCCTGTTGGAATGGCCGCCCGACGGGTCGATGGCCTATTCAGGGTAGTTACAGCTCCCGAATCGTATGAACAGAATCTGAAGCGAAGCATCGAAAAAGGGGGTTATGAACTGGCCGGGGTTTTCATAAATCCATATGTACAGGGATCAGGCTTTCTGTCTAAAGACGAAAAAGAGGCGGGCGTTATCCTTCTCGATTTTGGTGCAGGTACTACCGGAGTCTCACTTTATTACGAGAATAAACTCCGTCTCGCAGTTGAATTGCCTTTTGGAGGCAATGTGATTTCGAACGATATTCGTGAAGGGTGTAACATCATACCCCGTCATGCTGAAATGGTTAAGATGCAATGCGGTTATGCATTTTCGGAACTTGTACCTGACAATAAGTTTGCCCAGATTCCCGAGGTAGAAGGGTGGCATGCCAAGGAGATTAGTTTCCGGAACCTCTCAGGAATCATACAGGCACGGCTTGAAGAGATTATTGAAGGGGTCATCTACCAACTTGATTCAACCAAACTGCTGAATAAACTCGGCGCCGGGATTGTCCTGGCAGGTGGAGGCTCTAATATGCGCGGGATTGACAAACTGGTAAGTTTTATGACAGGATTCGATGTCCGCTTTGGTAAACCGGCAATTCCATTAAAGGAATCTCTTTTTAATGAGCAGCTGATGAATACCCAGTCGGCAAATCTGCTTGGATTGCTGATTAACGGGTTGTATCAGGCTCGCAGCCTGAATTATCCACCGGGAAAAATTGTTTCCAATGCGCCCGAAGAGACCAGAACGAAACCGCAGGTTAAAACTCATGGAATAAAAACAATGGTCTCTGATTTATTTGGCAAAGCCAAGGAGAGCCTTAACGGATTAATTGCAGAGGAAGATAGCGAAATACATTAAAAACAATTAGTTAATCACATGGAAAATAATTCAGAGGATTTATTGACCTTCGGGTTTCACCACGATTACCAATCGATAATCAAAGTGGTTGGCGTTGGCGGCGGGGGCGGGAATGCGGTAAATCATATGTTCAGAAAAGGAATAGCCGGTGTTGATTTTCTGGTTTGCAATACCGATTCACAGGCGCTAATAAATAGCCCCGTCCCGGTAAAGGTTCAGCTTGGGGTTTCACTTACAGAAGGCCGCGGTGCGGGAAATAAGCCTAAAAGAGGAGAACAGGCCGCAATCGAAAACCTTGCGGAAATCAGAACCGTTCTTGAAACCGGAACCAAAATGGTCTTTATTACGGCGGGAATGGGTGGCGGAACAGGGACAGGTGCAGCACCTGTGATTGCCCAGCTCGCCCGTGAGATGGATATCCTCACCATTGCCGTTGTGACCCTTCCTTCAATAAAGGAGGGTCGCTTACGGTATGATCAGGCTATCGAAGGGATCAAAAAACTGCAGCGTTTTGTCGATAGTTTATTGGTAATCAGCAATGAGAATCTTCATAAAGTATATGGTGACCTCCCTGCCCGTGAGGCGTTTGCCCAGGCCGACAACATTGTGGCTACCGCAGTTAAAGGATGTGCAGAGATCATCACTCTTCATGGAAATATCAATATTGACTTTGCCGATGTCAATACAGTATTGCGCGAAAGCGGTGTTTTCATTATGGGAACAGGATTTGCCGAGGGAGAAAACCGGGCTACACGTGCTGCTGAAGAGGCTCTGAGATCCCCACTGCTCGATAGTAATAACATCTCCGGTACTGAAAATATACTGCTCAATATTACTTCAGGGGAAGATGAAGTCCGAATGGGTGAGATCGGGGATATTATCGACTACCTCCAGAATGCGGCAGGTGATAACGCCAACATCATATGGGGAAATGGATATGATGCCAAACTTGGCAATAAAATCAGCGTGACGGTTATTGCTACCGGATTTGAGATTAATCCAAACCGTATTCTACGGCCTGAACCGGAAAAGGAATTCGTGGTCATTCCTGCAAATGAAGGAGTAATTCAATCCAATAATCCTGAATATCAACAGGAAAGAAAAACGGAATTGGAACCTGAAGTCGTTTACCCCGCTTTTGATTTGAATCCTGACCAAAGTTTTACGGTTCGGAAAGACGATCAAAAACGGGATGCCAGTCGTCAGGAACGAACCAATAAAATTGTAAAAAAGGCTGTGCCAAAAACTGCTGATGCAACTGAACCACTTGGACGTTGGTTTCACAGACAATTTGGGGGTTTTTTTAACGAAGATGATACCGAAATTGATAAGTAATGCCACATTAACCAACATAAAAGAGACAATAATGGCTGATTTAATAGATTTTGATTTGCCGGTAAGCGGCGAGAAAATTATAAAAGTAATTGGTGTAGGTGGCGGCGGTGGAAATGCAGTGAATCATATGTATCGCCAGGGAATAAAGGATGTTGATTTTGCGGTATGCAATACCGATGCCCAGGCTTTGATGAGTAGTCCTGTTCCATACAAAGTTCAACTTGGTTCTGCTTTAACAGAAGGGCGTGGAGCCGGAAATAAACCGGATGTTGGTCGCGAATCAGCAATTGAAAATCTAAAAGATATTGAGAAACTCCTGGGGGGGAATACGAAAATGGTCTTTATTACTGCGGGTATGGGCGGAGGAACAGGAACCGGAGCAGCTCCCGTAATTGCCCAGGTAGCACGTGAAAGAAAAATCCTAACTATTGGAATCGTCTCCATCCCTTTCAGGAATGAAGGGAGATTACGTATTCAACAGGCGATTGAGGGTATTCGCGAAATCGAAAATCATGTCGACTCATTGCTGATTATTAACAACGAAAGGATAAGGGAAATTTATGGCGACTTTCCGATCTCCAAGGCATTCTCCAAAGCAGATGATGTTCTGGCCATTGCAGCCAAAGGGATTGCAGAGATCATTACATGCCCCGGCTTTATCAATGTTGATTTTGAAGATGTCCGCACTGTCATGCAGAATTCAGGTGTTGCTATTATGGGTTCCTTCACCGCGATGGGCGAAAACCGGGCCACTAAAGCAGTGGAGGGGGCTGTTAAATCACCGCTCCTGAACAACAATGATATCCGGGGGGCCAAAAATATCCTGGTGAACATTACCTCAGGCGAAACAAAAGAAGTTACTATGGACGAAATGAACCTGGTGAACGAATATGTTCAGGAAATGGCAGGAAACACTGCGGATTTGATTTACGGTGTAGCTGTTGATCCTGAAATGGGTGAAGAGTTAAGTGTTACCGTTATTGCGACAGGATTTAAAACCAGCTCAATACCTGAAATGAACAGCGGAATTCAGCCCCAGCGCGAAAAGGTTCCATTGCTGGACGATTATAACGCCTTTCCAAAGGGGTTTTTTGGTAACGAACCTGTGCATACCCCAAAATATCCTCTGCTTACTGAAGCTCCGGCAGTCGATAAAAAGGATGAGATCATCAAACAATTGTATCCGCCAATCCGAATTGACCCTTTCGGTGATGGAACATCTGAAGAAGGGAAAAGGGTGATGCAGGTTGACTTCTTTAGCGAGACTGAAGATTATATCGAAGAGTTGTCCCGGATTCCGGCCTACGAACGCAGAAAAGCTAAGAACCCTAATAATCCTTTGGCAAACAGACAGGAAATATCAAGATATTCCTTGACAGGTAATGGAGATGAGGGTCCCCGGCTCAGAAAAAACAACTCCTTTCTTCACGATAAGGCGGATTGATTTTATCATACCTGCGTAGAGACGGGTTTAAAACCCGTCTCTGTAAAAAAATATTTACAATAACATATAAATCAATTGGTTATGAATTTATTCGATCAAATTAGTGAGGATATCAGGTTGGCAATGCTGGCACGAGACAAGGGGAGACTTGAGGCATTAAGGAACATTAAGAAAGTACTGCTTGAGGCGAAGACAGCAAAAAGCGGCGCGGAAGAACTTAGCGATGATGCTGCCATTAAGGCAATTGCCAAACTGGCCAAACAGGGCCGCGATTCTGCTGAGATCTATAAACAGCAAAACAGAATTGATCTTTACGATCCTGAGATGGCACAGGTAAAAATTCTTGAGAGTTATTTGCCTAAGCAGATGGGAGATGAAGAACTGACTGCTGCCATTTCAGCTATTATTGCTCAAGCGGGAGCTACCTCAATCAAAGAGATGGGAAAAGTAATGGGAATTGCTTCGAAGGAGCTTGCAGGAAAAGTAGATGGCAGGTTGATTTCCGACAAAGTAAAAAGCCTGCTCTCTTAAGTCATTACTCAGGAAAGAAGATAACCCGCAGATCGCGCAGATTAACGCAGATTTTATGATCAGCGTTAATCCGCGTTATCTGCGGGCTAATTTATAGGATTGATAAATCCCTTATGCTTTTAGCCGTTTGGCTACCTCATTCCAGTTGATCACTTTGAAAAATGCTTCGATATATTCAGGGCGCCTGTTCTGATATTTAAGGTAATAAGCGTGTTCCCAAACGTCAATGGTAAGTAGTGGAATACCCTGAACTTCAGCAACATCCATTAATGGATTATCCTGATTAGGGGTGGAGTTAATGACAAGTGAATCACCTTTCTGTATAAGCCATGCCCAACCACTTCCGAAACGGGTCACCGCAGCTTTGGTAAAAGCCTCCTTAAATAAATCAAAAGAACCAAATGAACCATTTATGGATTCCAGTAATTTACCTTGTGGTCCGGCTGGTCCTCCCGGGATCAAAACATCCCAGTACAGGTTGTGATTGTAGTATCCACCCCCATTATTTCGAAGTGCAGGAGCAAGTTGGGAAACTTTAGAAAAAATTTCTTCAATACTCTTCCCTTTCAGATCGCTGTTTTCCAGGGCGGCATTCAGGTTATTGGTGTAAGCAGCGTGATGTTTGGAGTGGTGGATCTCCATAGTCTGCGCGTCGATGTAGGGCTCGAGAGCCTTGTAATCGTATTGAAGCGTTGGTAATGTAAAACTCATGATTCTGTAATTTAAATTGTTTACTAAATATAACCAATAAAGTCAAAAAAGGTTTACTAAGAATCAAAATTATCGGATGGAAATTATTAAAATTTTATTTGCCAGGTATATTTCATTGCAACACCACAAAGCCCTGTAGGTTTCGAAAACCTACAGGGTTCCCTTAATTCGGAAGTTGATCCTAAAGGTTAAAAATAGTGCTAGCTGCCAAATCGATAGCCCACTCCTGATTCTGTCTTCAGCCATTTAGGTTTTGCAGGTACATCTTCAACTTTCTTGCGTAGTTGTGCGATGAACACCCTTAAGTATTGAGTCTGTTCGATATATCCCATTCCCCAGATCTCCTTAAGAATATATTGATGGGTCAGGACCCGCCCCTCATTTCTGGCCAGAAGCGCCAGTAAAGAAAATTCAGTGGCAGTTAGTTTGATGATTTCATTATTTTTGCGTGCGGTGTGGTTTGCTAAATCAATGGACAGGGTGCCAAATTCCAGGTTAGGGTTCTCAATTGTACCCTGACTATGCCTTATCGCGACCCTGATTCGTGCCAGTAATTCCCCGGTTCTGAAAGGTTTGGTCAGGTAGTCGTTTGCTCCATGGTCAAGGGCTTTAATAATATCATCTTCAGATTTACGGACAGAAAGGATAATTATGGGTTTTTCATACCACTCCCTTAGTTTCTTCAAAAGGTCAAGGCCATCGGCATCGGGCAGACCTAAATCCAGGATAATCAATGCAGGCTGCCTGGTAGCTGCCATCGTCAGTCCTTCTTTCCCGGTAGATGCTTCGCAAATCTTATATCCGCTGGCTGAAAGTGTTATTTCAAGTAACCGCCTGATCTGTACTTCGTCATCAATAATCAATATTGGAGTCAAGTTAACCATTTAAATCTGTTATTAACCGTATTGGTTCATTTCTGAAATCTCTACAGAGATTTTGATTGTAAAAATCGCCCCTCCATTTTGGCGGTTTTCGGCGATCACAGTTCCATTATGTGCCTCCACAAATCCTTTGACAATAGACAGTCCTAAACCGGTTCCGCCGGTCTTGGCATCTTTACCCCTGTAGAATTTATTAAACACCATTGTCAGATCCTCAGGAGGAAATCCATTTCCACGATCCATTACCTGAATAGTGAGCTTTCCGTTATCGAAGTAGAATTTAAGTCTGATTGCAGTTCCGGGGGGAGCATTTTGTGTGGCATTTAATATGAGATTGTGCAAGACCTGTTCAATAAGACCAAAGTCAATGCGGACCAGAGGCATATCCGAAGGAATTACAATATAGAATTTGTATGGAAGTAATTCCTGTTGAAGATTACCTGCCACGTCATTGGCCAAATCATGCACATCACACCAATCGGTGCGGGGTGTAATCCTGCCCGACTCAAGTCTGGACATATTCAGAAGGTTTTCAATCAACTGATTTAGTCTGATAGAGGCAGTATTTATCTCAGTATAGAGTTTTAATTTAGTCTCTTCCGGATAACTTTGAGATAATAACGTATCGGAAGCTCCGATTATTGTAGCGACAGGTATCCGTAATTCATGGGAGATAGAATTGAAAAGTGTTTTATAGAGTTTATCCGATTCACTAAGGATATAGGCTTTTTTGGCTGCATTTCGCAGGAATTCCCGCTCGAATTTACTTGAAATCTGGGAAAGAAACGCTTCCCAAAATTGCTCCTCACCCTGAGTAAACACACTGGCCTGTTCGACAACAATAACCCCCATATTGTCTGTATTACCGGTTAAAGGATAAAAAGTATAATTAGTTGAGGGTAATGTATCGGTATACTTCCCCGCTTTTGATGAATGTTTGTAGACCCAGGAAGCAATACTTATTTCATTGTCCGAAAGTCTTATTTTTGTTATATGAACTGGTTCATCCTCAAGTTTATTTGAATCATCTTTTAAGATTATGGCACATTCAAGATTAAAGTATTTCTGAATATATCGGACTGCAATTTTTGATACGTCCTCGATTCCCGAAATCATCGTGAGTTCTCTGGTAAGCTGGTAAAGTGCATGTGTTCGTTCTTCCCGTATCCTGATTTTTTTCTCCTGATGCCTGACCCTTGAGGTTAAGATCCCATTGAGCAGGGCAATTATAAAAAACATGATAAGCATCAAAACATCCATTGGCTCCTGGATGTGAAACGTAAACTGGGGCGGAATAAAGAAATAATCCCAAATCAAGGCGCTGAGTGTTGCAGCAACCAGTATTGGCCCTGTACCATAGAAGAGTGCAAGAATCGATACCATGATCAACAACCCAAACGAAATTATCTGATAGCCAATAATCCCCTTAACAAGATAAAAGACGATGGAGGTGAGAACAACCAGGACCGAAGTGATCAGGTATTGGCTTATATTGGAAGTAAAAGAAGGGGTGAATACCTTTTCTCTGAAATGATCTTTGGACTGACTGTCTGCCCCTAAGATATATACATCGATGTTTCCGCTGTATCGGATTAGCCTGTTTACAAAGTTTCCAAGTCGGATCATCGACAATAGATTCCTGACACGTGGTTTTCCCACTATGATGTGGGTCACATTCTCCTTGTTGGCAAAATCAACAATAGCGCTTACAATATCATGATGCGTGATAATCCTGAATTTAATACCAAGCTGACCAGCCAGATTTATATTTTTATCAAGTTGTTCACGTTCTTTTGGAGTAAGGTTGTGCATCGTCTCCACATAGAGCGCCTGGATTGTAGCCCCCATAGAATAGGAGAGATTCTTGGCCCAGCGCAATAACCGGGTTGTTTGTTGGGTGTAATCGACAGCAACCAGAAGATGCAGCCCCGTTTTCCATGGCCCTTTTATTCGTTTAAGTTGCATGTATTCATGCAATTGCTTATCGACACGGTCGGCCACAATGCGTAAGGCCATTTCCCGCATAGCTGTTATATTTCCCTTGCGGAAAAAATTTTCAACCGCCTCTCTCGATCGTTCGGGAGTGTAGACCTTCCCTTCACTTAATCTTTGCAGCAATTCATCGGGTGTGAGGTCAACTACCTCAACTTCGTCTGCACTTTCAAAAATATCATCGGGCAAAGTTTCACGAACAATGATTCCGGTGATCTGTGCAACTGTTTCAGAGCGGCTTTCAAGATGCTGTACGTTTAGGGAAGTATAAACATTAATCCCATTTTCGAGAATTTCCTGAACATCCTGGTACCTTTTATTATGACGGCTACCCGGGGCATTGGTATGGGCCAATTCATCAACCAGAACTGTATGCGGATTCCTCGCTATAATGGCGTCCAGATCCATTTCCTCAACCGGAGTGGATTTATACTGGTAAACTTTACGAGGGATTAATTCAAATCCTTCAACCAGGTCTGCTGTTTCCTGCCGTTTATGGGTTTCAACATATCCAATTATTATATCAACCCCCTTTTGTTTTTCTGCATGTGCAGTTTTAAGCATCGAATAGGTTTTTCCAACACCTGCACACATTCCGAAGAATATTTTCAGTTTGCCCCGTTTGCTTTTTTCTTCTTCAATCTTGAGTGAAGCCAGTAGTTCGTCGGGATCGGGACGATTATCCTGAATTTCCATTGCTTATTTTTTATCTTCTAATTGGGCAATTAATGCTTCAGCTTGCTCTTCAATGGTTTTAATCCGGAGCAGAACGCTCTTCAATTCCTGTATCTCACTTTTAGTATAAGCCTTTTCCTTTTCAGTTAGTAAAGTTACTGCCATTTTCTGCTGATTCTCATCTAATTTCTCTGCCATTTGGTTAAAAACCAATGAAATCTCGTAAAATTCGTCAGCCCCTTCGAAATAAAGCCTTTGGCCATAGTTGCTCGATACAATCTCTTTAATACCATTGTATAGCTGATAAAAACGCTCATTAAAATAGGTGGCAAAATTAAAGGTAAATGTCAGGGCAATCAAAAAACATAGCGTAGCCAGAATGGTCATCGCCGTTAAGGCTTCATGGGAAGAAATTTTTGCATCATCGGTCTTCACTTCAATCGCCTTCCCGTTCATTTGCGATAAAAGGAGCAACTGCTGGTTAAGAGGGTTGAATTTTTTTTGCAGATTGATAACTTTGTCTACAGGCTGAGGGTAAACCAGAAACTTCATTACTGAGTCACGGTATTCTTTTAATCCGGTTTCAATATCGGAAACGAGTTTATCCTCACCAGGTTCTGTAATATTATTCTTCTCGGATTGAAATGATTTGTCGATGGTAGCCAGCCCTTTTTTTAGCAACAAGCCGTCCGGAGTCTTATTCATCAAAGAACTTAAGGTAATTTCCTGATTAATAATTGTCAACCCTTCTGACATCTCACGGGCATAAACAACCGACAGATAGTTTTCCTTTAGAATGGCACTTGTTTTCCTCGACATCTTGTTCAGGTAATAGGCCGAAAAAATCGATAATACAAGAATGATTATAAATAAAAAAACCATTCCAACTGTAAATTTTGTGCGGATAGAAAACTTCATGATTCGTTGTTTTTGTTTGTTTATAGAGATTTGGAAATAATAAAATCTAATTAGCAGATATTAAATGGTATAAAGTAAATTCATCTTTCAGATTACCTGATTTCATCCAACCTCAAATTTAGTAATAATACATTAATCCGTGCCTCTCCTAAAAATGTAAACTGGGGTGATTCAGATAATTCATTCACTGACTTTAAAAGTAGCTGATTTTGACTGACTCCGAAATGACGTGCTTTGGAAATGCGGTCAGTTTGTAACAAAGCCGCGTTGGGAGAAATGTGTGGATCCAAACCGCTTGCGGAGGCAAAAAGCATTTCTGATGGAATTTCAGTAAGGCTATCCAATTGATTAAATGCAATAAATTGTCTTTTTAAGGAGTCTACTGAATGTTTCAACTTCGAATTGGTGAGCCCGAAATTTGAACCGCCGGAAGGTAACGGATTATAAGATATCGCTGACGGGCGCGAAGAAAAGTAAATTAAAGTGTCGAAGTGCTGACCGATTAATTCACTCCCGACGATCTTATTGTATTTCACAATTAAACTCCCGTTTGCCTTGGCCGGAAATGCGATTTGTGCAATCGCCGTTACAAAAAGCGGGTAGATAATCCCTGTCAGAATGGTGAAAAAAAGGAAGATTTTTAAAGAGATATATAGTGTTTTCATTTTTAAAGAATTACATATTAATTAGAATATCAATAAGTTTGATTCCGATAAATGGGGCAATAATGCCGCCAAATCCGTAAATCACCAGGTTTCGGGTCAATGCAGCATTGGCTGATACCGGTTTATATTTGACCCCTTTTAAGGCTAAAGGTATCAGCATCACAATGATAATTGCATTGAATATCACAGCGCTCAGGATTGCACTTTGCGGAGAGCCGAGATGCATGATATTCAGCGCTGAGAGTGGCCCTATTCCGCTTTTCCCTGCGTATAGAGAAAGGGCGATTGCCGGAATAATCGCAAAATATTTGGCGACATCATTGGCAATGCTGAAGGTGGTAAGTGCTCCTCTAGTCATCAGCAATTGCTTACCAACTTCAACAACTTCTATTAGTTTTGTGGGATTACTGTCGAGGTCCACCATATTGCCGGCTTCTCGGGCCGCCTGAGTACCGGTGTTCATGGCAATGCCAATATCGGCCTGGGCAAGTGCAGGAGCATCATTTGTTCCATCACCTATCATGCCAACCAGATGTCCGTTGGCCTGCTCTTCCCGGATGCGCCTTAATTTGTCCTCGGGTGTAGCCTCCGCCATAAAATCGTCAACTCCCGCTTCTGCTGCAATCGCTGCAGCTGTAAGATGATTGTCACCAGTAATCATAACCGTTTTGATCCCCATCTTCCGGAGTTCAGCAAAACGTTGTTTAATCCCCCCCTTTACAATATCCTTCAGATGGATAACACCCAAAACCCTGTTATCTTCTGCTACAACCAAAGGAGTTGCTCCCTGTTTTGCCAATTCGGATACAATATTATGAGTTTGTTGGGTATAGAACCCATTGTTATTATGAATGAATGTCCGAATGGCTTCTGAGGAGCCTTTGCGTATCTGATGAACAACCCCGTCTTCCGATTTAAAATCTACCCCGCTCATCTTCGATTGGGCAGTGAATGGGATAAATGTCGCATTAAGTTGATGAACTTCGCGACCACGAATATTGAACTGATCTTTTGCAAGAACTACAATGGACCGTCCTTCCGGTGTTTCGTCAGATAAAGATGAAAGTTGTGCAGCATCGGCAAGCTCTTCAACAGTTACCCCTTCCACCGGAATGAAATTGGTAGCCATACGGTTGCCCAATGTAATTGTCCCGGTTTTATCGAGTAATAGGACATCTACATCTCCTGCAGCCTCAATAGCCCGGCCACTTGTGGCAATCACGTTCCGTTGTAAAAGCCGGTCCATCCCGCTAATTCCAATTGCACTTAGTAAGCCTCCGATGGTTGTTGGAATCAGGCAAACCAGTAATGCAATCAAAACAGGTAAAGTCAAATTCTGTGATTCAGGCAATCCTGATGCTGCGAGGCTGTAGCTGAAAAATGCGGGTAACGTGGCCACGGCGAGGAGAAAAATGATCGTCAAACCTGAAATTAAAATGGATAATGCGATCTCATTGGGGGTTTTTTGACGTTTTGCCCCTTCCACAAGGGCTATCATCCGATCAATAAATGTATTGCCTGGTTCGGATGTAATACGGATAAAGATCTGATCACTGATTACTTTGGTCCCCCCCGTTACTGCCGATCGGTCCCCTCCGCTTTCACGGATTACAGGTGCTGATTCTCCCGTAATTGCAGATTCGTCTACACTTGCAATACCCTCAATCACTTCACCGTCAGAGGGGATAACATCGCCCGCCTCGCAAACGACTACATCACCTTTTTTAAGCTCGGTTGCATTGATCAATACCTCCTGTTTGCCGGCCATCTTGCGGGCCATTGTTTGCGTGCGGTTCTTACGCAGACTGTCAGCCTGGGCCTTTCCCCTCCCTTCAGCGATGGCTTCGGAGAAATTGGCAAACAACACGGTAAACCAGAGCCAGATCGCAATATTTAAATTGAAGGATGAAAAGTTACCCTGGAAGATTCCAATTATTACAACAAGGGTTGTCAGAAAAGATCCGATGGCCACAATAAAGATGACCGGATTTTTTATCATCAAAGCTGGATTTAGTTTGATGAAACTGTCTTTCACTGCCTGCGCGGCAAGTTTGCGGTTAAACAAACTGATATTTTGTTTTGTACTCATTTTTTCAAGGTGTTAAAAAGTGATTCCATTATTCATTAGTAAATGCTCAACAATGGGTCCGAGTGATAACGCGGGGAAATGGGTTAATCCTCCAACTATCAAAATTACAGCTATTAATAAGCCTATAAATAGCCAGTTATCGGTGTGGAATGTCCCGGCTGAAGAAGGTGTAATTTTCTTCATTCCCATACTGCCGGCAATTGCCATGACGGGGATTATAATCCCAAACCGGCCTATCATCATCCCTATTCCGATTGTTAAATTGTAAAATACAGTATTCGCATTTAACCCAGCGAACGCACTCCCGTTATTTCCGGCAGCTGAAGCATAGGCATAAAGAATTTCTGAAAGACCATGCGGACCGGAATTGTTTAGGCTTGCCAGACCAGGCGCACTTACCGATGCCCAGGCTGCGAAAAGTAGTATAACTATATTGGGAGCAAGCACTGCAATAATTGCCATTTGCACCTCGAACTTCTGAATCTTTTTACCCAGATACTCTGGGGTACGACCAACCATTAATCCCGCAATGAATACAGTAATAATTATAAATATAACCATTCCATATAATCCGGCACCAACACCCCCAAAGATGATCTCACCAAGCATCAGGTTGATCATCGCTACCATTCCGGTAAGAGGCGAAAGACTATCGTGCATTGCATTTACAGAACCATTTGAAGCGGCAGTTGTGGCCGTGGACCAAAGAACACTGTTGGTTATTCCCAAACGGGTTTCTTTTCCTTCCATCAAATGGAGGTTTCCAAAGATGGGGTTGGTTGAATATTCAGCGTATAGCGAAATAACTAATCCTAGAACCAGAAGAATCAACATCGCTTTAAAGATTGTCCACCCCTGTCGTGTTGACCCAACCATCTTTCCGTAGGTGAAAGTTAAAGCTGCAGGAATAAGCAGTATTGCCAACATTTCAAGAAAATTGCTGAAAGGGGTGGGATTCTCAAACGGATGTGCACTATTGGCATTAAAAAAGCCTCCGCCATTGGTGCCAAGCTGCTTGATCGCAATTTGCGATGCAGCCGGTCCCATCGGGATAACCTGAGAGGCCCCCTGCAGAGTCTGAACAGTATCGTACGATTTAAAATTCTGTACAACGCCCTGACCAACAAGGACCACTGCAAAAATAATGGAAAGGGGAAGAAGCACATAAAGGGTTGAACGGGTCAGATCCGTCCAGAAATTTCCCAGTTTGTCTGTGGTTTTTCTGGCAAGTCCCCTGATCAATGCCAATAAAACGGCAATTCCTGTAGCTGCGCTTACAAAATTCTGAACAGTCAGCCCGATCATTTGGACAAAGTAACTGAGCGTTGTTTCTCCTGAGTACCCCTGCCAGTTGGTGTTCGTCATGAAGCTAACTGAGGTATTGAAAGCTGAATGCCACGAAACATTAGGAAGATTTGCCGGATTTAATGGTAATTGAGCCTGAAAGAGTTGGATCAGAAATACAAACAGAAACCCGATAAAATTAAACATCAGCAAACTGAAGGTGTATGATTTCCAGTTGGTTTCCTCATCGGGGTCGATGCCGGAGGATCTGTAGGTCAACTTTTCAAGCCAGCCGAAAACCGGGGACATGATATGTTTGCTCCCTGTGAATACCTTGAACATGAAATTGCCTAACAGGGGTGTAAGCCCAATTAACAAGGCAAAAAATAAAATGATCTGAATAAAATCCTGTGTTGTCATTATCTTGATTTTTTAAATTTAGAAGGTTATACCAAATACCAGGTGTACATAATCATTCCTGGAGTAGGATGCCGAAGGATTTATGATTAAAGTTGTCTTTAAAGGTAAAGAAAAGGCTTCTGTAATTTTCAGGGACTTCGTGAAACTTCCCCCAACATTTACTACAGAAAAGGTTTTTTTACCGGCCCTCGGATCGAAGGCTGTGACGCCATAATTATTATAAAGTCCTGACCAGGGGGTAAAGCCAAAAAAGAGACTGGTTGCCCCCTTGGAATATCCCAATTCAATGTATGTTGAATAAGCCTGTCTGGTTGAATCATCCGCTCTTTTATCATATCCGTAAACCATGGTATTCCAGGTGATGCTTACAGGGAAAGATTTGGAACCTGTAAAACCGGCTGTCCCTTCAATCCGGTGCCCTGTCTCACTGTTTGTATAATTAAAGTAATTTGCCCGGCCAAAATTCCAGTTGTAATCGGTTATCCCAAATTTGAGCTGTCCAGGAGTCACCGAAATATAAGGATCAAATTCTTTGTAGGTACCTGCAAAATCGGTGGATCCCCAAATCCCTATTTCATATTTCCCCTTCGAATAGGATAGTGTTGGCTGAAAATTTGGCGTTGGTCCGGCGGTTGCCATAGAACCCCTGAAGATATAGGAACTGACAACATCCGCAGTTACTTTAAATGGTGAAGGGGACTCACTCGTTTGCGCTTTTACAGTCAAACGTACAAAACTGGTCAAAATGGCAAATGCCACAATTATAATGGACTTATTTTTCATTGAATTGGATTTGATTTAAAATTTTTCGGGTTTAATTAGCGCGTAAATAAGATATCCAAGGATTAATAGAGCAATTACAATCCCGATTACATATCCAATCGTATTACCCGCCTCAAGGGACTTTGTCGTTGACAATAGAATTATTGCTTTCATTTCTGTTGATTTAATTACAATGCAAAAATATGCCGGAACCTATAAGTGTTTTGTAAGGAATATTCTCCGGTTTATAAATATTATATAAAGATCATGAGGATTCTGAATCTGGCAGGTAAATCGTGAGATACTGGTCAATTTTGACAAGTCTTAAAGAATTGAATATCAGTAATTAAATTCAGAAATAGGTTCAGTTAGTTTATTTTTAATCGATTATAGGACGCATAAACTACAGGTAAAATCGGGGATAATTTGCAATTTGTATAAAAAAAAAATATCTTGCGGATTGTTAAAAATAAAACTGAATATCTCAAAACTGGCCAATGGACAAAATCGATGAACTTTCGAAGAATAACATAGCTAAGAATTCGCCAATTAAATCATCAGTTAGTGATGGAGGAATTGTGATAAAGGAAGTAGATTCCAAAAAAAAGCTTCGGGAATTCATCCATTTGCCTGCCGCTATTCACCGGGATCATTCCAACTGGGTTCCCCCCATTTACATGGATGATTGGGAATTCTTTAATCCTAAGTTGAATAAGTCATTCCAATCTTGCGAAACGATCATGTTAATGGCCTACCGCACAGGCAAGGTCGTTGGTCGTATTATGGGAATTATACACTTGAAATATAATGCGTTGCATAATGAAAAAAATGCACGTTTTGCCTTTTTTGAAACCTGGAATGAGCCTGAAGTAGCTGCTTCCCTGATTGGGGCTATAGAGAGCTGGGGCAGAGAAAAAGGGATGGAAAGGTTGATCGGACCGCTTGCTTTTTCGGATAAAGACCCTCAGGGTTTTCTGATAGAAGGTTATGACGAACCTGCAGTTATAGCATCAAATTGCAATTACCCCTATCAGGTGGAACTGCTCGAAAAGAACTCCTTTACCAAAGAAATTGATCTTGTAGTCTATAAGATCAATATCCCAAATCCACTCCCGGAGTTTTACCACAAGATTCAGGAAAGGGCTATCCGTAATAATCCTGATTTGAAAGTCCTTGAATTTACGTCACGCAAAAAAGTGAAACCCTATATTCACCCCATTTTGAATTTACTTAATC
>Ga0118677_10006927_pt1 | contig 18964 bp, 14 predicted proteins | sample AliMusrvi5mmetaG_FD_86154 | JGI IMG/M metagenome (GOLD analysis project Ga0118677, IMG submission 86154) | reverse complement strand
ATTGCTGGACTATCGGATCGCAAGGAGGCGCATCCATTGCGCGCTTCTGCGCGGGATCCGGGTGACGGCGACAGGCTCGTCGGGAGCCTTCTGCGTCCTCGGCGTCACCCTCGGGCCGGATGACGAACCGGTGACGCGCACCCTGTTCCGGCTGCCATTGCAGGCACCCGACATCGCAGGACTCCACCACCTCGCCGGCGAGCTGATGGATTACATCGTCGAGCCGTTGATCGACCGCTTGATGGTGGTCGATGGTCTGGCCGGGAAAAACCACGAGCGCCTTCTCATCGGGCTCTCCAAATTGAACAACTAACCGAAGTAACGGCGTCGCCGGGGTGGGAACATCCCCCGGCGGCGCCTCATCCTTCAACCCAACTCTCTGCCCGGAGCCGACACCAACACGCCGGCCGTTACCGGGCACACGATCAACCTTCTCAGTTCTGATGATGAATCCCACATCACACACCAATCCCGCCGCGACCCTGGAGCCACATCCGGGGAACGCGCCCCCTGCGCCCGGCATCATCGCCAGCCCTGCCAATCCGGCCCCCCAAATTCAAAACCCGGGCCGCCAATACACAATCGAAAATACCCAGGCGACTACGGTGCCGCACGATACGGGAAGCTCCGCGCCTGAGCCTTGTAACGGGACCGAAGCCCGTTCGGTGCCGGCGGGGATCAGTGAAACACAACCCCAATCCCAGCCTGTCCGGGCCGGGAGTGCCAACGGGAGCCCCCCGAAGAACGCTAATCCCGCCTCCCCGCCAACCGGCCTCCAACCTGCAATCGGCAGTGGAGCGGATCCCCCCGGCGGAGGCGATGAAGGTCCCCCGGCTTCAGCGCCCGAGCGGGAAGCGGATGCGGATGTCTCTCTTCCCCCGGCGGATGGGTTATGCCATAACCCGAACCCCGGCGGAGGCGAAGCGCCGGACGGGACCTGGATCCCGATCAACGAGATTCTGGAGCGCGAGATAAGCCAGTACGATAGCGTCCAAGCGACGGAGGCGGCGCAGACGTTGTCTCTCGAAACCTTCACCGGATTGATCCGGATCGACCCGGACATCCGGGAAGCCGTGGAAACCATCCGCACTGCGTTGGCGAACGGCGCGACCGAGGAGGAGCAGCAGCGATTGAAAAGGCAGTTGTTGCCCGCGGTCACGATCTCCGGGGTTTTCCCGGGCAGGAGGAAACGCGGTGAGTCCATGGAACACACGGGGTTGCTCCAGGTTGACATCGACGATATCGGACCCGAGGAGGTGGAGGAATTGTTCGTGCGCCTTCTCCTGGATCACCATGTGGCGATTATCTTCAGGTCTCCCCGCAACAAGCTGAAGGTGATTGTCGCTATCCCGCGCGACCCCGCTCTGCATGGGAGATCCTTCGATGCCGTCCAAAGGTATTTCCGGGAAACCTACGGTGTTGAGCTTGATCCTTCCACCAGGGATGTCACGCGGCTCTGTTATTTATCGGCCGACCCCCGCATCCACGTCTCCGAAGGGCCGGTGCTACAGTTCGAAGCCGGTGCCGAACCGCCGGATCAAGGACCCGCCGAACGTCCGGATCGTCCCTTGTGCGCCGAACCGCCTCCGTGCGGGATCGGTATCGGGACGGAGGTGGCCGCGCCTTGCGAGAGGTGGGGCGTCCGCAGGGTCAGGTCGGCGCTGAGGATGATCGCCCGCAGGGGACGCCCCGCCTATACTGATTGGCTCAGGATCATCGCCGCCACCCGCGAGGCGACAGGCGACGACCCACTGGCCATGGCATTGTTGCTGGAATTCTTCCCCGAGGAAATCCATGGCGAATACCGGGATAAGTTCCGGGAGGGGCTTGACCGGATTCCCGCCGGCCACCTTCTGGATGAGGCGTTGAAATCGGATTGGAATATCCTGGACGACTGCGTTGTCGACCTGGGCGGGTATCTTGCCAAAGGCCCCGAGGGCAGGGAGCGCGACCGTCCGCCGGTCATCATCGACCGCTTCCTCCGCTGCGGCGAGATGGCGCTTCTGGCCGGCAGGGCGAAGGCGAGGAAGTCGTTCCTGGCGCTGGACATGTGCATCGCGGTGGCCGGCGGGCGGAACCTTTTCGGCCACAACGATTGCGACGGTTACCAAGTGACTGCCGGAAACGTGTTATTGTTCGATCTCGAGAACCCGCCCGAGGAGGCCGCGGGACGCCTTGCGTCGGCCCTGGAGGCGATCCACGACCCCGGCGAGCGCAACCGGACGGCGGAGCGGATCTGCCTCCGCGCCCTCAGGGGCGAGAGCGTTGGAAACAAGATCGGCCTGATCCTGGATACCATCCGCCGGGATGCCGTGCGGGGCACCCTGGTGATCGTGGATTGCCTCTATCCCCTGATCGACGGCGACATCAACGACATGGCCAAGGTGGTGTCCATCCTCGAACGGTTCACCAGCGTATCGGCGGCCACCGGATGCGGCCTGGTCGTCATCGACCACCTGCGCAAGGGCGGCAAGGGCAACCTCATCGAGCAGATCCTCGGATCGGTGGGGAAAGTGATGGCGCCCGATTCCGTCTTCGCGATGGAAAGGCTCGGGTCCCGCGAGAATTACCGGATCTGCGCCTCGCTCCGGTCGTTCCCGCCCCTCGACGATCTCCTGCTCCATTACCACGACCGCGCCAACCGGTTCGAGGTCGGGCCGGTCCTGGACAACGGTTGCGAGCTGACCTCCCCCCGCGAACGGGCCGATCTCGCCAAACTGAGGCTGGCTTGGGGTGATCATCACAATGCCGGGCTTTCCAGCGGGCAGTGCGGGACGGCATGGAGTTTGCAGGGAACCGCCGCCAGGGAGATTGTCGCCAGGTTGAGGGACAGGGGGTGGATCGAATCGTCCGGCACCGGCAACGCGGTCGCATACCGGTTGCTGCCGGCGGGGCGGAATCTCTTGTCCGAAGGCAGCGAACTGTTCATTTGAGGAGGGTTGTCTGCTGCCGCCGCCGCCGCTCCTATAGTAATAACGGCACCGGCGGCAGAAAACGGAACAACAGCAGGGGTGTGGGAATGATCCCCCCACACTCCCATGCGGTTCTTGGTTGTTTGGGCAAGCGGCGGCAACCCCTTACCGGCAGAGACCGGCGGCAGGAAGGAGGGGATGGTTGGGAAATCTCGTGACCCTTTCGGCTCCTGCCTCTCGCAAGAGGTTCGCTTCCGCCCGGGTCAACGTCCACCTCGTGCCGGAATGCCGATCGGCGCGGATCCCCCCGTGGAAAGCCTCGGGAGCCGACCGCCGACTACGCCACCCGCACCTTCCGTCTTCCCAACGAACTCCGGCCTCACACCCCTGCCCCTCACGAATTGACTGCGCTCAGGGAAGATGTATCAGGCGCTGGAGCTCGAAGGCGAAAGGGCTCTTCACGGAAAGAGCAAGGGACACACACCCGATTAGCGCGCCGTCAGCCTTCGATGCCACTGCCGGCATGACCGAGAGAAGCGACCCGGCGCGAGAACGGAAAGGAACGTTCACTGGGTTTCCGCACACCCATTCCCGGCACCTCGGCGGAACGCCATAGATGCCGGAGGCGGGTGAGCCGGAAGGCAGGGACCCGGACACGGTTTGCAACCCGAAGTGGCGTCGAACGGGATACCATCCAGGTGATGAACACGGCCCCCGCCAATCATGCCCAGAGAGGATTGGAAGCTGTTGCTGTCACTGTCGCCGGTTCGTCACCAGGCGGTCGGTTCCTGAGGCATGGGAGGGGCTCTGGCGCACGAGGCGTCGAGGCTGGGAGTTCGTCGGTATTGGCCTCTGGAAGCCCTTACAGCTCATCCGGCGGTCGCTGGTGGCGGCTCGGCAAGGAACCCGACAAGGCGTTCGCCGCTTCGCCCGGTATCCCCGTCCCGGCCGGCGGCTTCGACGCCGGAAACCCGGCATTCCCCGACAATCGGAACCTCCGCCGAACCGGACTCCCGCCATGATCATACGCCTCGGGAAAATGACCGGCGACAAGCTCGCCGCCACCCGTTTCCCGGAGTGCGTTTTCCCGCCGGGATACCCGCGCGGGACCGCCGGTGCGGGAAGGCGGGCGGCGTACTTGCGGCTTCGTCCCGACTTCGACAACGTAGAATCGACCTCCAAACCGCGTCATTTTGTCCCAAAAACCTTCTAACGAAATAATGTTAGGGCAAGTAAATTGGGACATTCGATTTATCAATGGGTTATGGCTTTTCCAGATACCAATCGGTATGGTTTCTATCCGTCACTATGGTACCTCTCGTGTTTTCTTGTAACTCTTTGGAAATGAACTGTACGCGAAATAACCGATAGACTCCGCATTTTTTGCTGCAAAAACACTAACCGTCTATCTGTTAAGAAAAGTGCCGTTCTCGTGCGGAAATCCTAACGTACGCGTTATTACATAAAACAACCCCTTATCGGGGTCCGCTCCCTACGTGCGGACCCCTTGGGAATTTTATTCCTCTCCCGAAAGAAACAAAGACAATGAACTCCATATTTCGGGAATTCATTGGAGCCCGTTTACTTTGGTTCAAACTGCCAACACCGATCTCCACCTGGTGTCGCTGATGGCGGCGGCCTCCTGAAACCTTGCGGCCCGTCCCATTGGGTTCCGACCTCTGCGGAGCCATCGGATCGCCCGCCCTGCTTGCCAGCCTCCACAGACATCGTCAACCAGGCCAATCGCACCTCTTTTCCTTGCAGACGCCATGCGTGGCCCTGGAAGACCCTCCAAGGGCGCGGGCGTTGTTTTGGCGGTAGAATACCGGAGGATCGGTACAAGAGCTTCTGAGGCCATCCTGAGCATCAGAAGAGGCTATCCTGCGGAACAGGCGGATGGCACCCGACCGGCGATCTTGATCGCCCCGATCCGCGAACCGATGGCCAGGGAAGCCGTTGGCTTGATGCGGCCGGGCGCTTGGGCCGAACAGGCGGCCGAACGGAAACCGCGACCTCGGGCCAGGATATCGGCGACCTCGGACACTGGCACCCCTTGCGGCTCAAACACGGGTGGTGACACCAATTGCTGTCGGGGAAACGTTCCTGGCAATCCGGGACCTGACATCGCGCGGGTGCGCGGCGGGAACAAACCGGGGCATAGATGGGCGGCGGTTCGTTTTGCCATGGTCATCCGCCTCCACGACCTCCGCCGGGAACCGTGACCCCTATGGGGTTTTCATGTACCCGAGGGGGGTCCCCCTCTATCTGAAATCTAGGCATTTTTTCATCCATTATTATCTTATCCTATGATACTTACGAAAATCAGGAAGCGAGGTTTTTACGATTCGACCGCAAAACACAGGATGTCTGGAATTACCGAACCCATTGACAACGAGGGTTTTACGTTCCTTCTCCGATGAACGCGACAACGACGCTAACCGCAAGGCCGGGCTTCGACTGGGGCACCCGACGCGCCATATCCCGCTCATCAAACTCCGGGGCCGCGACCCTGCTCATGATCCAACCGGATTTGAACTCCTCCCTGGTCCTCACCGGATATGACCTGGACAACGACGGCAATCTGACGACTTACGGCACCGACCGCACCACCTCGACCCGAAGCTATTACTTGAATGAAAACGGCGCTTGGTGGCAAGTCACCGAGCGCAAAACCCATGACTCGCCAGGCACGGCCATCACCACCTCCACCAGCGAGCGACTCAACGGCAACACGGGCAACCTCGCCTCCTCCACTTTGGAAACCCTGCCCGGAGGTGGCACCATCCGAACCGAGACGGCCCTCAATCGCGCTTCCAAGAGCCGGATCCAGACCGCCACCCGCTCCGGCTACGTCCGGCCTGAGATCACGGTGGATATCAATGGCCTGAGCATGGCCCATTGGGCTCCCGACGCCACCAAACCCACCCGCAGAACCTTCGATGCGCTCGGACGCGTCCTCACCGAAACAACACACGAAGGGGCGACCACCACCACCATCTGGGGAACCGACGGGAAAATTTCAAGCGTCACCGACCACTTGGGCAACACCACCACCTATACATGGCACGGACCGACCACCACCGCAGCCGGACGACTTGACACTGTTACAAACCCCGTCGTTCCGCCAAGTTCCGTTGGGACAACCACCATCCGTACATGGTCAACACGCGGCGAACTCCTGACCGTATCCGGCACGGCACAATATCCGGTCACATACACGTATGACGATTACGGCGACCTTCTGACCATGAAGACCTGGCGGGACACCAATAACACGAGCGGCACGAGCGCCACCACGACCTGGAACCGCGACCCAGCAAGCGGCGTGCTTCTCAACAAGACCTATCAGGGCGGCAACCAGACCACCTACACCTGGTATGCGACCGGCAAGCCCCACACCCGCACATGGCAACGCGGAGCGACGACTGCATGGATATGGAACACTTGCGGCGATCTCACCGGGATCACCTATACTGGCAACAACCCCACCACTCCCAACGTCTCGATCGACGCACTCGACTGCCTCGGACGCCCGCTCACGGTCACCCAAGCCGGCATCGGCACCGAACATTTCACATGGCAATCCGGCACTGGAGCCGCCGCCGGCCACAGTTATGAATCCGGGCACTCCTTCCTGTCCGGCAAGAGCATCACATGGTCAGCCCCCGATCCCCACGGCCTACCCACAGGCTACACCGCATCGGATGTCGGCTCGGTTGCCTACGCATGGCTTGACGGTCGGCTTCAGAACATCACCTCCGGGACATCGGCTTTCGGCTATGATTACTTCGGGGACACCAACCTCGTCCGACATATGACGGCCTGGGATTCCGGCTCCGCGAAATTCCTCCAAACCCGTTCCTATGATATTGCCGGTCGTCTGCTCGCCGCCAGTTCCGCCTCCCTCGCAACCGGTAACCAGCCCGTCTCCCGGCATGGTTACCAATTCGACCCCCTCGGCCGCCGCACCACCACCATCCAACTTGACGGCTCCACCTGGACCTGGGGCTATAACCCCCGCGGCGAGGTGATTTCCTCGCACCGCTTCGAACGCGTTCCCAATCAGAATGTGCCGGTCGAAGTCACGCCGTTCGCCGAGACTTACTCATTCGATGACATCGGCAACCGCACCTCCAGCACCTCGCCGATCCTCGGCAACTTCAGTTACACCGCCAACGCCCTGAACCAATATGCGGCCATAGTGACAGGCAATGACCCGGCCAACTCGAATCCCACCCGCGCCGTCGTTGGGACAGCCCCGGCAGGCGATGTCACTATCAACAGCGCGACCGCCACGCGCATCAACGGCATCTTCTTCGGCAACGCCTCCGCCACCTATTCGGCCGATCCCCTTTGGCTGGATGCGAGCGTTGTCTTTGACACCCAAACCGTCCCCCGCAGCGTTTTCGTCCCCGCGCCAAGTGTCGCCCCTCTCTACGATGATGACGGAAACCTTTACAGCGACGGCAGGTGGACCTATGTTTGGGACGCCGAGAACAGACTCGTCCAAATGGAAACGATCTCCAACACTGAAACCACAGCTCACCCGCACCGGAAGCTGACGTTCGCCTATGACTGGACGGGTCACCGCCTCTCCCGCAAAGTCTTCGGCCCAAGCGACGCGCAGATCTCCGACACCCGCTGGCTGTGGGACGGCTGGAACCCGGTCGCGGAGTATTCCGGCACCACCTTGTCAAAATCATATATCTGGGGACTCGACCTCAGCGGCACGCTTCAGGGTGCCGGTGGCGTGGGCGGACTTCTCGCCGTCACCACCCACGGATCGCAGTCCGCCACCTATTTCCCCTCCTTCGACGGAAACGGGAACATCACCGCCTGGACCAAATCCGGAGAGGCCCACGCCACCTGCCTGCGCGAATATGACGCTTTCGGGAACGTCCTTGTTGAACAGGGATCCCCGCCCTGCGGATTCGGGTTTTCGACCAAGGTGGAGGACCCGGAGACAGGACTGGTGTATTACGACTTGAGATATATGCATCCTCCGAGCGGCAGGTGGCTGTCGCGTGATCCGATTGAAGAAGAGGGCGGAGTGAATTTGTATGGGTTTGTTGACAACTCAGGGGTTAGTCAGATTGATGTGCTAGGAAATGCCGGGGCGATTATTAACGTCATCGATAGTAATGATCCTGACGAGAAACAGCAAACCGAGAAACAGAAACAGGAATTAGCTAAGACCATTGAGAAGTTGAAGGCTAAAATTACCGAATTGGAGGCTAAATCCGACAGCTGGTGGAAAAAGTCCGTTGACGATAGTAGTTTGTTGATCAACAACAATTATATTCCCGAGTATTGCTCCTCGAAGGAATTGTATCTTGAGTCATGCAGGCGGGAGCTTGATTCCAAAATTGAGAATCTCGGAGGGAGCAACGCTCTCCAACTATTTCAGGAGAAATTCAAAGAGCAACTTAATCGCCTTGACCGGAGCTACGATCAACTTGGTATTGGGATTCATGGTATTCCGAATCTTTCTAAACCGGCCACAGAACTCTATTTTGGTAGCGGAAACGTTTCAGCCGCCACAATGAATAGCTACATCAACGTTACCGTGACGGCAAGCGGCTTCAAAGGAAGCCTGATTCGTGGCACTTGTTATCGCACGGGCCGAATCGTCGCGGAATCTATCGGTCCGGATGCGGAAATTCCCATGCTTTTGGTGGGGGAGGGCGATGATTGTTCTGCTAATATACTCACTTTCTCCGTCTGGAAGAGGATATGGCCAGATGGGATACAGGGGAATGATAAAGTTGTGCCTAAGGCCAAGAAAGCAGAAAAAATCGACAGCAAGGATAAATTTAGCGGATGGTAAATATGAAAATGATTGGAAAGCCCGGCCTGTTGTTGCTGCAATTCTTGCTTTTTTTGTACCCTCATGTGCATGCGGAGGCACCCGCGTTCTCGTGTAAAGCTACCATTGTTGATGGCTCTTTAAGCATAATCATCAGCAACGAAAGTGATGCTCACGTGGTGATGGCGCTCGATCCAAGAACCATAATATATGATATTAAATATAAAATAGGGGGCGAAGACTCAAGTTACGAGCAGAAAAGCACGACGGAGTCAAGTCTGCACCCTTCTTTGCTCGGCGAATACGTTTTCTATCCACCTGCTAACAAACAACCGATAGAAGCACGCAGGTTTTCCGTGGTCAAACTCCCCATCAAGCGAGCTCGATTTGCTGCTGGTGTTCTTGAAATCCTGGAATTTCACCTGACAGTGAGGGCTGTAGCTTACGATCCACACGATTCTGTAGACAAGGTGTTTCGTGAGAAAGAATGGTCATCGGTCAATGTGAGGTTGCGGCCAAAGAAAGCCAGTAAGGAAGCGGGAACGGCAAACCCGCGCCCGGGGGATAATTAGCACCTCACAACCTGTTTCCTTCCAATGACGTCTCAAATCCCCCTCAAGCCGCCTTATCCTCCTTCAAATACTCCTTCATTTCACAAGGCATTTGCGAAGCCAGGAAATTGAGGGTCTCGCGGTTTTCGGACTCCTTGCGGGTAAGCGTCGTCCGTGCCGCCATCGGAAGATTCTGGCGGGCGTAGCGTAGCAGACATAGCGTAGCGGACTATGACTGCTACGAATGACGGTATCTTGAAAGCGGACCGGCGAGGCCGGCTCAGTTACTCCCCGGAACAAAGATCGGTCCTGGTGGCCGCCTTTCAGGCCAGCGGCTTGAGCGGCCCGCGCTTCGCCGCACTCCACGGCGTCAAGTATCAGACACTGGCCAACTGGCTCCAGAAACGCAAACGGAAGGCTGCACCGGAAGCACGGGGATTGCCGGTGCCTGCGTTCCTGTCCTTTGTTCCGGCAGAGTTGCAGGGAACGCCGAATGCCGGTGCCGCCATGGAAATCCTGCTGCCGGGCGGAGCAAAGCTGTCCATCACCGTGCCTGGCCACGTCCAGCTTGCCGCCGCCTTGATCCGCGAACTCGAAAGGCCACGGCCATGCTGAGTTTTTCCGGCAGTTTGAAAGTGTTCGTCGCCGTGGAACCCTGCGACATGCGCCGCAGTTTCAACGGTCTCCACGACGCGGTGAGCACCCGCCTCATGGAGGATCCCAAGAGCGGCTCCATCTATGCCTTCACAAACAAACGCCGCACCCTGCTCAAGATTCTCTACTGGGATGGAAGCGGGTTATGGATTCTGGCAAAAAGGCTTGAGCGGGGGACATTTTCCTGGCCCAAGGGCACGGATATTCGCGACGGCAAATTGCGGCTCAACTCCACCGCGCTCGCATTCCTGCTGGATGGCATCGACATGCGCGACGGCTGCCGCCGGCCATGGTATGAAGTCACATGATCAGCACATGGGAGATGAAGCCTGAGGCTGGAATGCTATAGATTTGTTAGTTGGCGCGCCAGATGTTAAACGGGGGTTTGAATTCTCGGCGGATCTCCAACCCGCGAAACACAACCTGCTGTTATGTTTTCATGTCCCGCACCTATATGTTGACGGATGTTTTGATATATCTATTGCGCGCAGCCAAAACCATAGCCAACGCGACACGAATCAACATGCCCGAAGTCCTGTTAGCTTGCGACCGGCTTTTATCAGCCACTCCGAAAAAGTTTCAATTATAGGACAAGTTATAGATAAATAATTGTTGCCATGGCGGGCATTCCGTCCTACGACATCCCTCGTAATGCCGTCCGCCGAACGACAACAGCTGCTTGATGAGATCGCGAGACGCGACGGGATCATCGCACGGCAGGCCGCCGAGATCCTCGTCCTCCGCCAGACCATCGACGCGCTGAGCCGCCGCGTCTTCGGCGTCTCCAGCGAAAAGCTCGATCCCGCCCAACTCGAATTCATGCTGGATGCCGACTCGGCAAAAAAAGCGCCCGCCGCCGTTTCCGCAGACCCCGGACCGGCGGCTGAAATTCCCACTCACAAGAAGGTGGTCAAACAACCCCGTCCGCCGCGCATCCCCGAGCATCTGCCGGTGGTCCGGGAAGAGCTCGATCCGCCGGAGGTTGTTCTCAACCCCACCCAGTTTCGCCGCATCGGCGAGGAGGTCCGGGAACAACTCCACTTCAAGCGCGCCGAGTTCATCCGCATCCAACTGGTGCGCGGCAAATATGTGCGCATCGGCGATCCCGTCGCCAAGCCCATCATCAGCAAGCTGCCGCCGTCCCTGCAGGACCGCTGCATCGCCACTCCAGGCTTCATCGCCGAGGTTGTTGACAACCGCTTTGTCCGCCACCTGCCATATTACCGGCAGGAAGAGATGTTCGCCAGCATGGGAGTGAACATCCATCGCAAAACGCTTTCCGACTGGACACTGCTCGCTTCCGATTGGATCTCGATCATCTATCGGGAAATCCAATACGAACATTGGGGGGCGGCTTACCGCCAGATTGACGAAACCCCGATCCATTATCTGAAACCCGGCACCGGCAAAGCCCAAACAGGGTATCTCTGGACATCCAACATTCCGGGCGGAACCGTGATTTACCATTGGCGCACGGGGCGCGACGGCGGCGGCATTACCGAACTGTGTGGCCCGGACAAGGATGATGAAGAGGTGATTGCCGATCCCGCTCTTGCCCGGCTCGCGCGTATTATCCAATGCGACGGCTTCAGCGCCTACCGCGCCTGGGCCAAGGGCAAACCATGGATTACCCTCATGGGATGCCATGCCCACATGCGGCGGAAGTTCTTCGAGGCAAAAGACCAGTCGCCCAGACTCGTCGCCTGGATCCTGCGCCAGATTGCCCATCTCTATCAGATCGAGAAAAGGCTCCGGGAGTCCAAGGCCGGCCCCGCCCTGCGCGAGGCCGTGCGGGCCTCGGAAAGCCGGATGATCCACCGGCGGCTCAAGAAACTCATCGAGCGTCTCGCATGCCGCAAATCCATCCTGCCCAAGAGCCTTCTGGGCAAAGCCGTAACCTACGCCCTCAAACAATGGCCCAACCTCGAAGTCTATCTTGGCGACGGCAGGGTGGAAATATGCAATAACTTGGTCGAAAATGCGATCCGTCCGACGAAACTCGGTGCCCGCAACTGGTTGTTCATAGGCCACGAAGGGGCCGGACAGAAAGCCGCCATCCTCTACACCATCGTCGAGAACTGCCGTAGGCTCAACATCAACACCAGGGAATACCTCGAAGACGTGCTGACCCGCCTTCCCGCAATGAAGGCCAGCGAAGCGGCCAGCCTCACGCCCGCCAACTGGCTCAAAGCCCGTGGCGGGAAAGCGGTCCGCAAGATCGCGTGAGATCATAGCAGTCATAGACCCCGGAACTATGACCGCTATGCACCGGACCGTGCAACGCCCAGCGTATGGTGCTTGGGACCCCGCTTACACAGGACCGGATAAGCAAAAACTTCGTCGCCAGCGAAACGCGCCAACAAAATCCTTGATTTAGTAGGTGAGAAGCAGCCTGTCGCTAACAACTTCATCTTCAAGCGTTTCACCTAAGCGCTGAAACCGTCTGAGCATTGACCTGCCGCAGTTGAGAAGGATTTCTTCCTCAAACAGACCGTCGGGGATATCAATCTCGCACAACTTCAATCCTGACTTCTTGGTGCCATCAATACTGAGAGCGACACGCACTCCCTTCGATTTTGCTCCCGCGATCTCGGAGAAGAGGCGAACTAGCGAGAAATCTTGCCCACCGTAAAGAATCGACTGACTGTCAGAGTATGGCGGATCGCAGTAAACTAAATCTCCCGGCCCAGCTTCAGCAAAAGCCTCAGCGAAATCATAACGGCGAAACTCGGTGCCAGCGGTACGGCGTCTCCAAATCTCGACACGCTCGGCAAATGATGTTGGGGAAATAGGTTGGTGAACACCGCAGGGCGTTGACATGTAGCCATCGGCTTTGCGAAAGCGGACGACCCCCCCATAACAGGCCCGACACAAAAAGAGAAGATCGGCACCGTTCGGCCGGGCATTATACGAATCCCGAATCGCGTTGTACCCTTCTGGTCTATCGGACTCATGATAGCGTTCAAAACGTTCGCGATACCATCCGATCAACCGGGAAGGATCGTCGTGCAGAGTCTTCCAAATCTCAATCAACGGGGTGAAGATATCCGACGCCACAGCACGGGGGGGCTGTAATGCGGCAAGCACTGCCCCGCTTCCAAGAAATGGCTCCCGGTAGGTCGCGATGTCCGTAGGGAAGAAAGATGCGATTTCATGCGCAAAACGTTGCTTGTTGCCGATCCACTTCAAAAGCTGCGTCTTGAATGGTCGCACGGTCTGAAAAGCTGTTCCGAAGAACATGTCTGGGGTATCCTCTCGCACGAACATGCGAATGAAATATCCCGATTCGGGATTCCTGTCAAGACAATCCATGAGAAATATCCCGATTTGGGATTTTCAAGGTTGTAACCTACAAAGGCCGTCGTGATTCGACACCGGTACACAGTGGAAGAGCAGGCGCTACGGACATTTCTTCGCGAAAGCAGGATGGCCTCAGGCCTGAGGCAAGCCGAACTAGCTGCGCGTCTCGGAGTGCCTCAATCCTTCGTCAGCAAGTATGAGGCAGGAGAGCGCCAACTAACATTCTGTGAAACCCTAATCATCTTAAATGAACTCGGTGTTAGAATCGACGATCTGATTGCAAGAATACCGACAACAACACATGAAGCCAAATCCTGAGTTCAATAAAATGCCCAAGTCGTTTTGGGCCTCCGTTAGATCAATTAGTCAGCACTGCGGATATACGGTAAGAGGTAAAGATACCGTGAAGGAGCCAAGCGAGAAAGAGATAGCAAAAGCATTTTCAGAGCTTGGGCTAGCTGCCAAGGCGCTCAATGCGACAGTCAATGGCAAGACCCTTCTGGAACAACTGATCGGCTATTTCGAGCATCGTGCGCTTGTGTTGAATCGCGACATCAAGCCTGCATTGATGAATGCGGATGAGGCAAAGCACTTGTTCGAGAGTTTGCGCAAGAAGCTCAAACCAAAGTGCCCGTTACCCATGAATAAGCAAAAGGGCGCAAAGAAAGCACCTGCATATCTCACGGGAATAGTTAACATGCTGATTGAAGCCAACTCGCATGGACTAACGGTCGATTATGACCCAAGAGAGCTTACAACTGTGACCAAGAACGGAACGCCACTCAGAACCCTATCCCGACGGGTTGACGGCGCTTTCCCTGCTACTGTCAATCCGATAGCCATCTGGGAAATCAAGGAATACTATTACACAACAACCTTCGGAAGCCGTGTAGCTGACGGCGTTTATGAAACATTGTTAGATGGGATGGAGATCGAAGAGCTTGCACAGACTGAAAAGATTGATGTTAAGCACTATCTGTTTCTCGATGCAAGATATACTTGGTGGGATTGCGGAAAGAGCTATTTGTGTCGGATCGTTGATATGGTCCATATGGGCTATGTGGACGAAGTGTTAGTCGGTAAGAGAATTGTTGACCGCCTGCCTGCACTTGTCCGCACATGGCTGCCATCCAAGGCTTAAGTATTCATCAATACGGGTTGCGTTCCATCCAGTCCTTGAGGGCCTGTCCCACGTAGCGCATGATTTGGATCGCGGTTGCCGGTGAGGTGTTGGAGATCAAGCGGATTTTGGAATATTTGGCGAATCGGAACTTGCGGCACTTCCCCCAGCGTTTGCCGCGAATCTGGGCCGCGCGTTGCATGATTGCGCCACACATTTGTTGCTCCTTGGTCAAATGCCCGCCTTTCATGGCGATCATGTCGAATTGGCTCAACAACGGCTGTTTCTCGAAATCCACCATGCCGAGTTCACGCGCCAATCTGTAATGCTTGGCGGCATCCGCCCGTTTCTGCTGGATTTTCCGCGCCACCCGGTGAGCGATCACGGCGGCGCGTTCCGGCAATGGCATTTCAGAGCGTTCCGAGATGGGCAGGGCCTTGACGTTGACCTTGCCCCACCACCGGCCCGGAATCTCCTCACAGACGCTTTCCAGTGGCTTTCCAAGATACTTGGCGAAGTATCCGGCAAAGTTCTTGCGCACCTTCTCCATATTCGTCGGGTGGAGATGAACGCGAAGGTGTTTGCCTTTTTCCTCATCGGAGAGACCGGCGCAAACCAAGGCGTTCCAATGGTTGGCAATCCATCCCTGAACGGTGCGGCGGGTCGCGGGACTTTCCAGCCCATAGAGCAAGAGGTGATAATGAAGCGCGCCCCGGCGTTGCAACTCCCTCTTCCAGATGAAACCGACGCCAGGAAACAAACGCGATCCGGTGAATTGATTCAGGAGCTTTTTGAATCCCATGTGAACCCGGGCCGATGACAGCGATTTGAAATCACCCGGAAGAGTGAGAGCCATTGTGTAACCTTGAGCGTCGCGGCCAATCGTCGCCAGGTAGAGCATGAGCTTGCGGCGGGATGCATCCGACAGCGTTACCACCTTGCCACGGATTCCGCCACGATTGCCGGTGTTGTGTTCCGCCTGCGGGTCAAAGTTTGGAATGCCGGGAAGGATGGCAAGCGCCCCTTCTTTCCAGACTTGGAACAACTGAACCGGCGATTTGATAGAGTCCGGTGGATCGGCGGGGTTGTCGTTGCTGGTTTTATGCACCATAGACAAGCGGTGCCCCCCTGCGGGCGGGAGCGGGTGCCCGCTGGCGCGGGCATCCCGCTTCCCGTCCGCCAGGGGGAGGGCGGCGGTTGTCACGGGTGCATTCAAGCCAGACCCCTTTCCACACTTCCCGTCGTTTCCGCGAGAAAGCGCCGGAGTTCTTCGACCGCATAGAGCGGGCGGCGGGTGGCTCGGCAGGGCCGCAGCAAACCCCGAAGTGCGAGGCGGTCAATCGTGATGGGACTTACCCCCAACGCTTGCGCCGCTTCCGTTCTCGAAAGCGCGAGCTTGGGGCCGATGTTGTTTTCAGGAATCGCTTTGTTTTTCATAAGCGATTCCGACCTTATCCCCAATGCTCCCGAGAAATACCCCATTGCCACGCGCGGGCTATGGGGTATTCAAGTGAAGGTTTTCAGATCGTGGAAAAACGAACGCCACGAGTTACGCCGACGGTTTCAGGCGGGGCGTTCATATCCCACCCCGCACACGCTCCGCACCCCGAAGAGAAGACGCTCCGCGCCCGTGTGGCTTTCGCCAGGCTTTCCGATGCTCCGCGCCACCTTGCCCGCCTAGTCTCAAGTCGCGCCAGAACCCGCGGAGCATGATCATCACGGTGAATCTAACGAAAGTCCGCACCGCTGGACACCTGCAAGGTAAGGAGGCCCGCGGAACCTGTCACGCCTTGAGCCAGACCGGCGGGCAAGCCCCCGACAAAGTGCCTGCGGCCAAAAAATCGCCCACGTTCATCCGGGGGCGATTTTTGGCCTGTAGCGATCTTGGCGGGGAGCGGAAAAGGAAAGGGAAGGGCGGGGTTCCAGTTACTTGGCGCTGGGAGGTCTCCCAGCGTTGCGGAAGCGGAGCCCTATCGTATTGCAGATGCCTTCGGTTCGTTTGATGTCGCCCGCTCGTTGCCGCCCGAGCATCCTTACAAGAAACCGGTGCACATCATGAACGGAACGCCAGTGGACGCCAAGGATTGGACCACAGGCGGCAATCATTTGATAAGCCGTGGTTCGTGTTGTCTCGCCAACTCCCCTTGCGGTCATGGTCAACGAGCCTTTGCCGAGTGCTTTCGTGTATCCCTCGAAAAACAGCCTTTGCTCTCTAACTGACTGGCGGGAAGGGTAGCGCATTGCGGAGGCTATCGCCGAACGAAACTGCGGCAACGCCTCAACAAACGGATTCTCATCTTCCGCCATTCGCTCACCATCACCTTGCGGATCTAACAATAAATCGCAGAGATTGTTAAACCCATCGCATACGATTTTCCAAACTCGTGGATCGCACATCTTTTCGTAGTGTGCCACCGTGTGGCCTAAAAGTCCGCCAATGCATTTGGCATTCGGATAAAACTTCCCGTCTTTCGGCCAGTGAACCGTCGGCATGATTGATTTGATTCCTTGCATGGTTGCCAGTGTTGGCCATCCATCTTGAAGAAGTTTCTTTTCGATTGCGTCCCCAACTTCCCCGAAAAATCTGCTATAAAAGCGGTCAATCCGATCAACCACCCGCATCGTCCATTCCTGTTCTTTTGGTTCGCTCATAATTCCGTTAGTTTTTCCGCCATGCGGTCGAGGTGTTCATTGCGGAGATGGGAATAGGTTTTGGCAATCAAAACCCCGCCGTCGCGGTGGCCCTGCATGCCGGCAATGGTCTTGAAATCAATCCCCAGCTCGACGGCGCGGGTGATGAAGCACCGCCGCAATGCGCGTTGCGTGAAATGCGGGTAGCCAAGGCGCTTACAAGCCCCGGCAAGCACCTTGCGCACGTCCGCCACGGCGAACACCTTCGCCCCGGCCTTGTGCCCGCCAGAACCGTGCAGGCGCTCCAACAGCGGGCGGACCTGCGGGTAGATCGGGATCATGAATCCGGTGTCGGTTTTCTGCCGATAAACCCGGATGCGGCCCCGCTCCAGGTCGATGTCATCCCACGACAGGGCCTCGACTTCCGCATTGCCAAGACCCGCAAGCCCCATGAACTCGCAGCAATCGCCCGCGCCCCCGGAAGCCGCAGTCCGCTTTCGCGCCCGGATGTCGGCGACGATGGCGCGGAATTGCTCCCATGTCGGCGTGTCGCGGATCGGCGTTTCCCGCTTGGCCTGCGTTACACTCGCGGCGGGTGACTCGATGATGATCCGATCCTTGACAGCGGCCTCAAAGAAACGGCGGATGAACTGGACGAAGTGATTGTAGGTCGAGGAGGCGTACCGCTCCCGCTGGAATTTCAGCCACCGGAGCACGTCCGACGGTTTCACGTCGCGGATTTTCTGGCCGGTGCCGTCGGGCCATTCCTCATGCATCCGCTTGGCGACGGCTTCGGCCTTTTGGCGGGTCGATTTGCTCTTGTCCTGCGACGAGGCAAGGAACGTTTCGAGGTAGGCTTTCACGGTGACGTGCGCGGACTGGTTGTCCAGTTTCTCCAAATCCTTGCGCAAATCCCGCAGGCGTCGCTTCGCCAGTTGCCAGTCGGTTGTCGCCAGACTCCGGCGAATTTCTTTGCCACGGACCCACACGCGGGCATAAAAACCGCCCGTTGACACAAGCCTGTAAAGGCACTCGCTGACTTTCTCAAAGACCGCTGGATTCTTCTGGAGTGTTCTCACACGCACCTTATACACCGGATAAAAACACCGGACAATGGGAAAAGTAGGGTTTGATAAAAATTCGCAATCCACTGTAAACCAATATATTCACCAGACACCATGTGGAAAGGCCGCTTCTCCCAAGATACCTCGTCGCTCGTACAACAGTACGGCGAATCCATTTCGTATGATTGGCGGCTGTTCCCGCACGACATCGCCGGGTCCGTCGCCCACGCCCGCGCCCAACTGGCGGCCGGATTGCTCACGTCCGCTGAGTTCGCCGCCATCGAGCGCGGCCTGCGGGAAATCGGAGCGGACATCGCCGCCGGAACCTTCGAGTTCAAAACCTCCCTCGAGGACATTCACATGAACATCGAGGCCGAACTCACCCGCCGCATCGGCCCGACCGGTGCCAAACTCCACACCGCCCGCTCGCGCAACGACCAGGTCGCCACCGATATCCGCCTCTATTGCCGCACCGAAATCGACGACCTGTCCCAGGCGATCCAAGGCTTGCAGCTTGCCCTGTTGGATCGGGCGGAAACCTACGCCGCTACCGTCATTCCCGGCTACACCCACCTCCAACGCGGTCAACCGGTCACCGTCGGCCACCATTTCCTCGCCTACGTCGAAATGCTCCAACGTGACCAATCCCGCCTCGCCGATTGCCGCAAGCGCCTCAACGTCTGCCCGCTCGGCTCCGGCGCCCTCGCCGGCTCCACCATCAACCTCGACCGCCTCGCCATCGCCACCGAACTCGGCTTCGACTCCGTCACTCACAACTCGATGGACGCCATCGCCGACCGCGACGCCATCGCCGAACTCCTCTTTGTCATCGCCCTCTGCGGCGTCCACCTCTCCCGCCTCAGCGACGACCTCATCCTCTGGTGCACCGCCGAATTCGCGTTCGCCTCACTCTCCGACGCCCATAC
>Ga0118677_10006926_pt1 | contig 18964 bp, 17 predicted proteins | sample AliMusrvi5mmetaG_FD_86154 | JGI IMG/M metagenome (GOLD analysis project Ga0118677, IMG submission 86154) | reverse complement strand
TGGCGTCAATTCTGCCCCGCCTGCTCCATGTGGCCGTCAGGGCTCCTGCCATGCCGCAGCCGCTTCTGAAACTCGCCTGGATGGGCCAAGCCGTTTAAGCTGAGGCTCGCCGATAATCAGATAGGCCTATACACAAGACTTAGCCTCTGGAATTGGACCCGCCCGGCACCACCACGCCTCCACTCACGGCCCAGGTGAGGGCCTGGTCCGCACTCAGATCCAGGAGCCGAACCTTCGCGGCGGGCACCATCACCACGTAGCCTGAGGTGGGATTGGGCGAGGTGGGGATGTAGACGGAGACCATCTCCTCGGTGCCTGGCAGAGCCCAGGCGCAGTCGCGACTGGCCACAAAGCCCAGGGTGTAGGAGCCCGGCTGGGGCCACTCCACCAGGACCACATCCTTGAAGCTGCTGCCCGATCCCGACTGGATGGCGCCCATGAGCTGTCGGGTGGCGCCGTAAATGGTCTTCACCACGGGGACGTGCATCATCAGGTCATCCAGCCAGACCAGCACCTGGCGACCCACGAAGTTCCCCACCAGGGCACCGACCAGCAGCAGAAGCAGCAGGGTGGTCAGGGCCGAAAAGAGGGCCAGGGCCCAGGTGGGCGGATCCGGCACGTGGATCTGGTGGGCGATGAGGGTCAGGGGCAGTCGGAAGATGTCCACCAGGGACATAAAAATGCCCTTGAGGATCCAGGCGGTCACCACCATGGGCAGCAGGGTGAACACACCAGCGAGCAGGTACTTGCGGATCATTCGGAGTCCTCGGGGCCAGTGAGATGGCCATTCTCGGCCATGATGCCTGGCCCAACCACCTTCCAGAAACCATGGAAGTAGGAAATCGCACTCCAGATGGCCAGGATCACGGCCCCCCAGAGCAGCAGCACGCCCATGCCCCAGAAGAAGCTGTAGGGCCGGTTCAGCTGGATGAAGAAGTGGAAGATCTCCCTGTGGGTCCACTCGTAGAGCCAATAGTCCAGGCGTGGGCCCAGGATCAGGCAGGAAATGGCGGCAACCTGGAAGCCCATCTTCCACTTGCCGATAGTACCAGCGGGAATGGTCAAGCCCTCCTCACTGGCGATCCCGCGCAGGCCGGTGATGGCGAACTCCCGGGCCACTACGACGAAGGTCATCCAGGCGGGCGCGAGGTTCAGCTCCACCAGGGAGATCAGGGCCCCGGACACCAGCAGCTTGTCCGCCAGGGGGTCCAGCAGCTTGCCCAGGGTGGTCACTTGCTTCCAGCGCCGGGCCAGGTAGCCATCCAGAGCATCCGTGATGGAAGCCACCCAGAACACCACCACCCCGATCACCTCGTGATTGGTCACCTTGGTCATGAGGACGACCACCAGGATCGGCACCATGATGATGCGGGCAAGCGAGAGGAGATTGGGAAGGTTCATGCGCGGGAAGAGACTCCGCCTCCAGCCTACAACACGGTCACCATTCCACGTGCGAGCAGCTTCTGCCATCCCTCATCCGGGATCTGGTCGAAGCCCGGCGCCTCGAGGCCGGCATGGGCGAGGCTGGCGGCGGAGATGTGGATGGGGATGCCCCGGCCCTTCAGTCCTTCCAGGATGGCCAGGGCGCCGGGATCCTCCACCAGCTCCACGGCCTGGTGGGCCAGGCAGAGCCAGGGCAGGCCGGTCTCCAGATGGGACAGGGTCTCCAGGAGCAGGCGTCGACCCAGCGCCCGGTCGCCGGGCGCGAAGGCGCTGCGCAGCACCAGGACCGGCTTCTGGACTGGCGCGGCGGGCACCAGCACGGGCTGGGGCCGGGAGGACTGGGCCACCTGCAGTTCCCAGTGGTGTCCCTGGCGGACCGAGCGGGCCGTACGGCCCTGTTTTTCCAGGTAGCTCAGAACATTCACCCGGAGCAGCTCCTCCTCCCCCTGGATGCGAAGAGGTTCTCCGGGGTGGTCCGCCAGCAGGCGCTTCAGCTCCAGGAGGGCCTGGAAGACCGTGACATCGAGCAGTTCGAGGGTGAGGATATCCATGGGGGGAGCCTTCTCGTGCCAGTTGAACACCCGGATCCGCTGGCATTCAAGAGCTGGCTTCAGGTCGAAGCACTTTCTGCGGGATTCGGCGCCGTGGGCTTCGCCCCCTGCGGACCCTTTTCGAAGGAGGCGGAGCACCTGGAGGCCTGGTTCCAGGCGGGCCGGGGCACCCACCTGCCCTACCTGGACCCCGCCACCCTGCTGGATCCGAAAGCGGTGTTCCCCCAGGCCAGGACCGCCCTGGTGGGCTTCTTCCCATATGCCCGGCCCGAGGCGGTGCCCGGGGCGGCCCCTGGCAGCCTGAAGCTGAGCCGCTACCTCTGGGGCCCGGACTACCACATGACCATGAAGCCCCGCCTGACTCGGCTCCTGGAGGCGGCCCAGGACCGCTGGCCGGGCCTGGAGGGCCGGGTCTGCGTGGACACGGCCCCCCTGCTGGAGCGCCAACTGGCCGTACGGGCGGGCCTGGGCTGGCAGGGCAAGCACACCCTGCTGATCATGGGCAAGCAGGGCTCCTGGGGCTTCCTGGGGGTGATACTGCTCTCCGTGGACCTGCCCGTGGATGCTCCCTTCAAGGCCGACCTGTGTGGCAACTGCAGCGCCTGCCTGGAGGCCTGCCCCTCCCAGGCCCTGAGCCCCTTCAGCCTGGATCCGGCCCGCTGCCTCACCACCTACACTGTGGAGACCGAGGCAGAGCCCCCCCCGGTGGTCGCTGCGGCCCTGGCCCGCAGCCAGTGGGCCGCGGGCTGCGACGCCTGCCAGGAGGTCTGCCCCTGGAACCGGGCGCCCCTCTGGGGAGATCCTGCTCTTTGGGGTGGTCCCAGCCCCCTCCACACCCGTCCTGCGGGAGAGCTGCCCCGCGGCGCAGCCCAGTGGCGTAAGCTCACCCGGAGGACCTCCCTGAGGCGTGTTCGGGACCGCCACTGGCGGGCCACCCTGGCCCGGATCCTGGGTTCTTGAGTTTTTCGTTGGAAGTGTTGGGTTTTTCCCATATAAACAAACTTCCGGCCAAAGGTGGCCGCCCCGGTTTGAGGAGTCCACTCGGATGCCCATGAAGCACTGGACGGTCCAGGACGCCGCAACGATGTACGGCATCCGGGAATGGGGCAATGGCTACTTCGGCATCAATGCCAAGGGCCACCTGGAGATCACACCCACCCAGGATGATTCGCTCAGTTGCGACCTCTACGAGATCGTCCAGCACTTGAAGAAGAAGGGTCTCCGGACCCCGCTGAACCTGCGCTTCCCCCAGGTGCTGGCCCACCGGGTGGTGGAGGTGAATGAGGCCTTCCGCCGCGCCATCAACGAATTTGGCTACGAGGGCGGCTACCAGGGCGTCTACCCCGTGAAGACCAACCAGACCAAGGAAGTGGTCGAGGAGATCGTCCGCGCAGGCAACAAATACCACTACGGCCTGGAGGCGGGCTCCAAGCCCGAGCTCATCATCGCTTTGAGCCTGGACCTGCACCCCGAGGCCCTGGTCCTTTGCAACGGCTACAAGGACGAGTCCTTCATCCGCATGGCCCTGCTGGCCCGCAAGTCCGGCCGCAAGGTGGTCATCACGGTCGAAAAGATGACCGAGCTGCCCCTCATCCTCAAGGTGGCCAAGGAACTGAAAGTCGAGCCCCTCATCGGCCTGCGGGCCAAGCTGAACGCCCAGGGCTCCGGCAAGTGGGAAACCAGCGCCGGGGACCACGCCAAATTCGGCCTCACCACTCGGGAGATCCTCGACGCCATCGAGGTGCTGGAGAAGCGCGACCTGCTGGATAGTGTCATTGAACTGCACTTCCACATCGGCAGCCAGATCACGGACATCCGCAAGATCAAGTCGGCCATGAAGGAGGCCACGCGCATCTACGCCAAGCTCCGCAAGATGGGCGTGCCCATCCGCTACCTCAACGTGGGCGGCGGCCTAGGCGTGGACTATGACGGCTCCAAGACCACCTTCAGCAGCTCCATGAACTACACCATTGCCGAGTACGCGGCCGACGTGGTCTACACCACCAAGGACATCTGCACCCAGGAGCAGGTGCCCATGCCGGACCTGCTCAGCGAGTCCGGCCGCGCCATCGTGGCCTACCACCAGGTGGTGGTGGTGGACATCATCGGCCTCATCGACACGACCCACACGAAATACACCGTCACCCTCACGGGCAACGAACCGCAGATCCTCAAGGAGCTGGCCTACACCCGGGACAACATCTCCATCAAGAACTTCTCGGAGATGTACCACGACGCCATCACTCAGAAGGATGAAATGCTGACCCTCTTCAACCTGGGCTATCTGGGTCTGGAGGACCGCAGCAAGGGTGAGACGCTGTTCTGGGAGGTCTGCCGGAAGCTCTCCCGCATCCTCAGTAGCAAGACCCTGAAGTACGTGCCCGAGGAATTCCAGGACCTCAACAAGAGCCTGGCGGACAAGCTCATCGCCAACTTCAGCATCTTCCAGTCCATGCCCGACCACTGGGCCATCGAGCAGCTCTTCCCTGTGATGCCCATCCACCGCCTGAAGGAGAAGCCGGGGCTCTCGGCCACCCTCTGCGACATCACCTGCGACAGCGACGGCAAGATGGAGAAGTTCATCGACCTGAAGGACGTGCGGGACGAGATCCCCCTCCACGAGCCCCGGGGCGGAGAGTCCTACTACGTGGCCTTCTTCCTCACGGGCGCCTATCAAGACATCCTGGGCATGCGGCACAACCTCTTCGGCGCCCCCAATGAGGCCCACATCATGGTCCACGAGGACGACACCTTCAAGGTGCAGCACGTGGTGAAGGGCGACACCGTGGACCACGTGCTCCGCAGCGTCCACTACGACCCGGACGTCCTCATCCAGGGCCCCGTCACCAAGCGGAAGCCCTCCGCCAAGGGTGATGCCGCCGAAGCCCTGCGGGCCCTCCTGACCGAGGAACGTAAGCTGCACACCTACCTGGAGATCTGAGGCAGGCCCCCAACGTCCAGAAATTTCAACAATCCCTGATTTATGACAGTGGGGGATTGGCCGAAGGAGTACCTGAGCGGGCATTCATCCTAAGCCCGCGACCTGCCTCCCCTATCTCCGGTGCCAATGACCGCCAGCGCTGTCCTCTCCAGGGTCAAACAAGCCCCCCTCTGGCTCAAGCTCGCCCTGCTCGCGACTCCGGTCTACATCACCTGGCTGGCCCAGTACCCGAAACGGACTCCGCTGGAGCGGGTCGGCGAGATCGGCTTCCTGGCCCTGCTCCAGGCCCTGATTGCCTGGACCCTCTGGCGGGCCTCCCGGCGCCCGGACCTGCCCCCCCGCCACGGAGGGGCCTTCCGCTGGCTGGCGGCCTCGGCCGGCTCAATCCTCGCCGCCTGCCTGCTCTTCCCCTTCACCTCCTCGGTGATCACCTTCCAGCCAAACCTGGGCCTGGTGGATATCTTCTTCCTCCTGGCCTATCCAATCGCCTTCTTGGGCCTGATCCGCTTCCCCAAGGCCGCCCCGCCCCTGCCCGGCACCTGGCGGGTGCTGCTGGACGCTGCGGTCTTCATCGTCGGTGTGGGTGCCCCTCTCTGGGTCTTCGCCGTACACCCGGCCTTGCGGCAGTCGCTGAACCTGACCGCCATCCTCAGCGCAGCCTACCCCTGCATGGCCTTCATCGGCTTCATGATCCTGAATGCCGCCCTCCTGCGCTCAGAGCCATTCCCCTCCCGCCCCGCCTTCTACTGCCTGCTGGCGGGTCTCGGCACCTCCTGGGTGGCCGACCTGATCTTCGCCCTGGACCTGGCCCACTCCACGTCCGTGAGCCTCGGCTACTTGGTGAACATCAGCAACTCCCTCGCCGCCGACATGTGCCTGATTGGGGCTTGGCTCAGCCTGACCAGTCCCGCGGCACCCCAGCCCCGCCGTCCTTCCGCCGTCAGCCCCATCCCGGTCATCACCATCGTCTTCGTGATCCTCGGCCTATGGCCCCTGCTCTTCAACAGCGCCATGGACTACCAGGGCCTGCGGCGCGAGCTGGTGGGCGTGCTGGCCCTCATCCTGGTGCTGCTGCTACGGGAGACCCTGGCTCTGCGGGAAACCAGTCACTTGGCCGCCGAGGCCGCCACCGCCAATCTGAAGGGCCGCTTCGAGGCCCTGGTGCGCCACTCCTCGGATCTGATCCTGGTGCTGGACCAGAGCGGCGAGCTCAGCTTCGCCAGCCCCGCCTCCCGGAAGGTCCTGGGGCTGGAGCCTGAGGCCATGCAGGGCCAGCTGCTGCGATCCTTCCTCCACACCGAGGACCTGGCCCCAGCCGCCAGCTTCCTCAGCGACCTGCTCCATAGCACCCACACCCTCATCCACCAGTGCCGCCTTCGCCATGCTGATGACAGCTGGCGCCTGCTGGAGATCTCCGGCTCCAACCTGCTGGACGATCCCACCGTGCACGGCATGGTGCTCAATGCCCGGGACATCTCTGAGCGACACCGCCTGGAGGACCAGCTGCGCGAGGCCCAGAAGATGGAGGCGGTGGGTCGTCTGGCCGGGGGCGTCGCCCACGACTTCAACAACCTCCTCAGCGCCATCCTCGGCAACGCCGAGTTGGCTGAGACCTCTCTGCCCGAGGGCCACCCCGCGGGACGGGACCTGCGGCGCATCCACGGCGCCGCCACCCGGGGTGCGGCCCTCACGGGGCGCCTGCTGGCCTTCTGTCGTCGCGATTCCCCGGAATCCAAGACCATCGACCTGCGCCAGCTCATCAAGGGCGTCACCCCCCTCCTGGAGGGATTGCTGGGCGAGCGCATCCGCCTGGTCTTCGACATCGAGCGCCAGGTCTGGCCCATCACCATCGACCCCAATGAACTGGAGCAGGCCCTGCTGAACATGGCCGCGAATGCTCGGGATGCCATGACCGACGGTGGGCGCTTCACCATCAAGCTCCAGAACATGCAGATCCCCGAGGCAATTCTGACCCCCTACCTGCCCATCGCGGCAGGGGACTCAGTGGTGCTGGATGTCTCCGATTCCGGCACGGGCATGGAGGAGTCCACCCTCAGCCACCTCTTCGAGCCCTTCTTCACCACCAAGAGCCGGGGCCGCGGCACGGGCTTGGGACTGGCCTCAGTCTATGGTCTGGTGAAGGCCTCCAACGGCGGTATCGACGTCCACACTCGCCTGGGCGAGGGCACCACCATCCGCCTAGTCTTCCCCCGCTCCGTCCTGGCCGTGGACGAACCGGAAGTCTCCGGGGCCAACCCCATTCGTGGCTTCGAGACCATCCTGCTGGTGGAGGACGACCCCGCCGTACGGGAGGCCACCCAGCGCAGCCTCACGGGCAATGGCTACGTGGTGCTGGCAGCCCAGGACGCGGCTGAGGCCCGGGCCCTCTTCAAGAGCCATCCGGGCGACGTACACCTGTTGCTGACGGACGTCATCATGCCCGGCGACAGCGGCCCGGTGCTGGCCGCTGAACTGGTGAAGGCCAACCCCAACCTGCGGGTGCTCTACATCTCCGGCTATACCGCCGATGAGCTGGGCCCCCACGGCCTGGCCCGCCCGGACGCCCCCCTGCTGCGCAAGCCCTTCACCGTGGGCCAGCTCACCCGCTACCTCAGGGCCGTACTCGCCGGAGCGCCCGGACGGATCTGAGGTGACTCAGCTCCACCGGCCCAGCGGCTTCTGCTTCCAGAGCCAGATGATGTAGTCCACGTTCGCAGCCTTGGCGCCCAGGGCCTTGAGCCGGGTCATGTTCTGGCCCCGGTGGTGCTGGCTGTGCATGCAGACCTGGAGCAGAGCGTCCGTGACCGAGACCACACAGGGCGGTTCCGGGAACCAGGGCACCCTCACCTTGCGGGCCAGGGCGGTCTCGTCCAGACCCCTGCTCAGGGCCAGGAAGACCTCGTGGTTGCCCAGGCAGCGCTGCTGCAAGGCCTGGAAGCTGGGTGGGGGATGGTCGGCCAGGTCCGGCTCCTGGCCCTTCAGGAGCTGGAGGAAGGCACCCTGAACCCCGACCAGGTGGTCAGTGCGAGTGCGGAGTTCCCTGTCCTCCTGGTGCCCAGAGCCTGCCCAGGCGTGAAAGAACATGGCGTCGGCCCAGCTCTGGTGGCCGAGCAGGTCGTTCAGGGAACCGTGCATGGTGCCTCCCTTGCTGACGGCGAAACTCTGAGGCGAATTCTATCCAGAGACCCTGGCAGCACAAGGAAAGATGCCTCGCTTGGCCTCCCTGCGGCTCCCGGCTTTTCCTGGCGCCACACTGCCCTTAGGCTAGAGGCGTGCTTGACCTGCTGTTTCTCCCCGCCTTCCTGCTCGTGGCCTTCGCGCTGCGGGCCGTGCGCCAAGGTGCCCACCGCCGGCACGGCTACCTGATGACCGCCGCGCTCACGGTGGTGGTCCTCAGGCTCATCCTGCATCCCCGCACCCTCCAGCCACACCAGCTGACGGCCTGGGGCGCCGCCCTGGCCTGCGCTGCCCTCACCCTCTTCCTGGGCCACCGGGCCCTTGCCTGGCGCGAGGCCCGCAGCCACCAGGGCCACCTGCCCCGCTTCCACCGGACTGCCGGCCTGCTCACCCTCGTCGGCCTGACCCTGACCCTGGGCTACTGGCTGCTGCGGGCCCGAGGCTGAGGGCGAAGCGTGTTTGGATCTTTAGGATTCACCACAGATAAACGGGGATAGGGATTCCCGCCACCATTGACTTCGCGCCCTTTCGCGTCTTTCGCAGTTTCAATTTTTCACAGTCCCAGCCTGCGCCGAACCTCTTCCATGCGCCGGCGGCTGATGCTCAGGCGACCGGAGGACAGCACCAGTTCGTCCTCGGCGGTGACCTCACGAACGGCGTCCAGGCGCACCAGGGCATTGCGGTGGACCCGCAGGAAACCCAGCTCGCCCAGGCGCTCCTCCCAGTGGGCCAGGCTGCCATCCACGGGGAGACGGCCCTCCTTGGTCCAGGCCAGGCAGTCCCCCAGGTCCGCCACCAGGGCTTCGACCTCTTCGGGGCGCAGCAGGCGCGTGCTGTCCTTCTTGCGCACCGGCAGGCGCAGCCACTCCTTCTGGATCGGCTCGTCCTTGGGCCGGATGCGCGACAGGGCCTGGGCCACACCCACCCGCGAGATGGGCTTCAGCAGGTAGTGCACCGCCCCGCCCGCGAAGGCCTCGATGGCGTGCTGGGGATAGGCCGTCACGAAGACCAGGGCCGGCCGCGGCTCCGGCAGCATGTGCATGAGCTCGGTGCCCTTCATGCCCGGCATCTCGATATCCAGGAACACCGCATCGGGGTGGTGCTCCGCAATGGCCGCGAGGCCCAGACGCCCGTTCTCAGCGTCTGCCACAACCTCGACACCGGGCAACTCCCCCAGCAGATCCACCAGGTGCTGGCGGGCCAGGGGCTCATCCTCGATGACGACAATGCGGATCATGCCATCCTCCACCGGAACGATACCCGATGCCGCCCCTCGACCATGCCCAGCTCCAGGTCCACTGGGCTCTCCAGCCGCTGCCGCAGGGTCTCCAGGGCCGTGCCGGTTCCGCGCTGGGTGCTGATGCCGGGGCCCGGATCTTCCACCCACAGGTGCAGGAAGCCCTCCTTCTTCTCGGCGCCGATGCGGATCTCGCCGCCCGCCTCCAGGGGCGCCACGCCGTGCTTCACAGCGTTCTCCACCAGCACCTGGAGGGAGAGGGGTGGCACTTTAGCGGCCTCAAGATCTTCCGGAATTTCTACGTTCACGCGCAGGCGCTCCCCCAGCCGCGCCTGCTCAATGCCCAGGTAGGCCTCCACGAAGGCCAGCTCTTGGCGGAGGGGAATCGTGGGCAGGGTCACCACCGCCACCACCTGCCGGAACAGCTCCGCCAGTTTTTCCGTGGTGGCCTGAGCGCCTTTGGGATCTACCTCAATTTGGGCGTGGAGGGTGTTCAGCGTGTTGAAGGTGAAGTGCGGTGCCAGCTTGGCCGCCAGGGCCTGGGTGCGGGCCTCCTTGGCCAGCTCGGCCTGGCGCTCGGCTTCGGCCTGGCGCCGTTCCAGACGGTCAAGCACCCCCATCAACAAGCCGGTGAGGAGGACCCAGGACACCAACCCCGTCCCAGGTGGGAGCACAGGAAATGGGTTCGGAGAATCGAACCGGGGCTGGGGCGGCTGATTCAACTGCTCGTGTGTTGGCTTTGCATGTTCTGAGGACGCATCATTCCAGCCATCAACGAACCCATCGTACGCGTCATGGGCACCTGTGTTGAAGGAGAGTCCAAATGAGATCATTGGTGCCGCGAAGGCCGCCAGGAAGATTGCCCGCCGCCAACCCTTTCCAGCACTGCGAAGCCCCTTGATCCAGAGCCATGGTGCCAGGGCGATAACCACGCAACCGGGAATAACAGCCCAAGCCCCACGGGCATGGAAGACCCATCCATCCAGGATCGTTAAAAACAACCCAACGAGGACGAGGATGGAGAAGATCGTGCGCCGCGTGGGGTTCATGCCAGCCTCCAGCGGAAGCCCACTCGATGTCGCTCCCCGACCATCCCCATCTCCAGATCCTCGGGCCGCTCCAGTCGCTGCCGCAAGGTCTCCAGGGCCGTGCCGGTGCCGCGCTGGGTGCTGATGCCAGGGCCCGGGTCCTCCACCCACAGGTGCAGGAAGCCCTCCTTCTTCTCAGCGCCGATGCGGATCTCGCCGCCCGCCTCCAGGGGCGCCACGCCATGCTTCACGGCGTTTTCTACCAGCACCTGCAGAGAGAGGGGCGGCACCTCGGCGGCTTCCAGGTCTTCGGGAATCTCGACCACTACGCGAAGCCGCCCCCCCAGCCGCGCCTGCTCGATGCCCAAGTAGGCCTCCACGAAGGCCAGCTCCTGGCGGAGGGGAATCGTGAGCTGATCTGAGGCCGCAATGACCTGCCGGAAGAGCTGGGCCAGCCGCTCCGTGGTGGCCTGCGCGCCCCGGGGATCCTGCTCGATCTGTGCGTGCAGCGTGTTCAGGGTGTTGAAGATGAAGTGGGGTGCCAACTTGGCGCGCAGGGCCTGGTCCTTGGCATCGAGCAGGTCGAAGCTGGCGCGCTTGGCGGCCATGGTCTGCTCCATGACGAAGACCAGGATGCCACACACCACAAAGGGCAGAATTGTGGTCTGGACGAAGGAGCTTGGGCGCAAGCCGAGCAGGATCGCCACCGTGACGAAGAGCATGGGCACAGCCCCCCGCCAGCCGGCGAAGAAACCACTGCCCACCTTGCTTTCAATGCGTCTTCGCTCGGAGGCGTAGAGCCAGGCGGCAAGGCGCCAAAGGAGCAGGGTGAAGACCAGAACCACCGGGAGGATCAGGAAGCCCCTGGGACCTGGATGGTTCTCCCGCAAGCGCTCGATGGGTGCCAGCAGCAAGGCGACCGACATGCTCACCCGCAAGCCCCACCAGAGAGGGCTCCCGGGCTGCTGCCGCAGCAACTGCTTCTTTTCACCGTCCAGACGGCATGAGATGGGCACGAGACGTCCTCCTCAGACCAATCTGGGCTGAGGAACCCCTGGACACAGCCACGGATTCACAGATGGAGCCCCGGGCGCCGCCAGCGGCTCACCAGGGATCCTGAACGGTCTTGCCCGCCTCGGCGTGGCACAAAGCCTTCAGGCCGATGTCGTTGCGCACCTGCATGCCGGGCCAGTGGACCTCGGGCAGAGCTTCCTCGATGGCGGCCCGGGCCGCGACCAGGTCCGGCGCGGAGGTGGCGAGGTTGAGCACCCGGCCGCCGTTCGTCAACCACTGGCCAGCCACCTTCTTCGTGCCCGCGTGGATGACCGTGACAGGTGGGTTCCCGATGTGGATGGGCACGCCCTTTTTCGCACCTTCGGGGTAGTCCTCGGCGGCCAGCACCACGGCGATGGCCGTGTGGGGCTTGAGCTTCAGGTCGCGTGCGACAAGACGCCCCTCGGCCACCTCCAGCAGCAGGGCCGCCATGTCTTCGTCCAGGAGCTGCATGAGCACCTGGGTCTCGGGATCGCCGAAGCGCACGTTGTATTCCAGCAACTCCGGTCCCCGCGCCGTCCACATTACGCCCAGGAAGAGCACGCCCCGGGCCCTGAGGCCATCCTTCTGCAGGCCCCGCACGGTGGGTTCCACGAGGCGGGTCCGCATGAGCTCGATGTCCTCGGACTTCAGGAAGGGCAGCGGCCCGAAGGCGCCCATGCCGCCGGTGTTGGGGCCTTCGTCGCCCTCGAAGATGCGCTTGTGGTCCTGGCAGGCGGGCAGGAGGGCATAGGTCGCATGGTCGGCGTCCACATCCACCAGCACGTGCAGGGACAGCTCCATGCCCACCAGAGGGGCCTCGAAGACCACGGTGCGACTGGCCTCCCCGAACTGGCCTGCCATGAAGGCGCGCAGGGTGGCCAGGGCCTCGGCCTGGCTGGCGGCCAACACCACGCCCTTACCCGCAGCCAGACCGTCAGCCTTGAGTACGATGGGCAGGCCATGGGACCAGGACTGGATGAGGGCCTCGCCCGCGGCCAGGTCCGTCACCGTGTGGCTGGCCGCGGTGGGCAGGGCGTGGCGCTCCATGAAGGCCTTGGCAAAGGCCTTGCTGCCCTCCAGCCGGGCCGTGGCCGCGTCGTGGCCGAAGACCGGGATGCCCAGGGCCCGCACCGCGTCCCCCACCCCCGCCACCAGAGGCACCTCGGGGCCGATGACCACCAGGTCCGGGCGGTTCCCCGCGCACCAGGCGGCCACACCGGCGGGATCCTCCAGGTCCAATGCGACCCGCTGGCCCAGTTCCCCAAGGGCGTCGCTGCCCGGGGCCGAGACCAGCTCCACGGCCTGGGCCGAGGCCCGTAGTTTCAGGGCCAGGGCGTGTTCCCGGCCGCCGGAGCCGAGGAGCAGGATTTTCATGGAACCTCCGAGCTTCCAGTATCGCCGACTGAGTGGCCCCCCGGGGATCCAGGGGAGCGACCTCTGGGTCAAGAATGTGACCCCCGAGACACTCTGGACCTGGGTAGGATGGGCCCGTCTGGAGGAACCCATGGCCAGGATCACCTTCAATGGAAATCCCATCCACACCTGCGGCTCACTGCCCCTCGTGGGAGATGCCACCCCGATGTTCCGCCTCACCCGCGGGGACCTCAGCGACTTCACCAGCGTGGACCTGGAGGGCAAGCGGGTGCTGCTGAGCATTTTCCCCAGCCTCGACACCACCACCTGCGCCGAAAGCGTCCGGAAGTTCAACGCGTTGACTGCAGATCTCACGGACACGGTGCTGGTCTGCGTCTCCCTGGACCTGCCCTTTGCCCAGGCTCGCTTCTGCGTGGGCGACAACCTGGAACACGTGGTCACGGCCTCTGCCTTCCGCCACCGGGAGTTCGGGGAGGCCTTCGGCGTCACTCTGGAGGACGGCCCCCTGCGTGGCCTCCTGGCCCGGGCCGTGGTGGTGCTGGACGAGAACGGCACCGTGGTCCACACCGAGCTGGTGCCCGAGCTGACCCAGGAACCCAACTACGACCTGGCCGTCCACGCCATCCGCAACCACCACCACCCCTGCCCCGAAGACGCAGCCGAGGGGACGGAGTAACGATCGATAACTGATCAACACGAAGACTCTAAGACACGAATAAAAACCAAGAAAAGCTTCTTCAAATCTTTGCGTCTTCGAGCCTTCGTGTTGGATCTTTTGTCCTCAGCCCCTCGCCATGAGCCGGGCCCGGGTGTAGGGGATGAGGCCACCGGCGTCCATGATGCCTTTGCGGGCGGCGGGGAGCTTCACCTGATCGAAGGTCTTGCCGGTGGTCTTGTTCACCACGTGGTCAGGGGTGATGTCCAGCTCGTCGCCTTCGGAGGCCTCGATGCCGGGGCAGATCACGACCTGCAGGCCCAGGTTGATGCTGTTCTGGAGGAAGATGCGGGAGATGCTCTTGGCCACGATGGCCACTTCGTGGCCTTTGAGGGTGGAGCAGGCCTGCTCCCGGCTGGAGCCGCAACCGAAATTCTCGCCGCCCACGATGATGGAGTTCGGGGGGAAGGCCTTGGCCTTGAGCTGGGCGTTGAAGTCCGTGCGATCGAAGAAGGCGTACTGGGGCGTCTCTGTGGGCAGCACGGTGGCCATGAAGCGACCCGGGTAGATGTCGTCGGTGCTGATGTCGTTCTCGAGCTTGATGATCACTTTCGCCATATCAGGCTCCTTTCCTTGGATCAGTAATGACGCCGGTGATGGCCGAGGCGGCGGCCACCACGGGGCTGCAGAGGTAGACGAAGCCAGTGGGGTTGCCCATGCGGCCCTTGAAGTTGCGGTTGGTGGTGCTGAGGGCGGTCTCGCCGTCGCCCAGGGCACCCTCATGGACGCCCAGGCAGGGGCCGCAGCCAGAGTTCATGACCACCGCGCCAGCTTTCATGAGGTCGTGGATGTAGCCCTTGTCCAGGGCCTGGCCGAAGATCTTGCTGGAGGCGGGGAACACCAGCATGCGGGTGCCCTCGGCCACCTTCTTGCCGCGCAAAATGGCGGCGGCGTCGGCCAGGTCGTCCAGGCGGCCGTTGGTGCAGCTGCCGATGACGATCTGCTGGACCTTGGTGCCGATGACCTGGTCAATGGGCTTCACGTTGTCCACCATGTGGGGGCAGGCGATCTGGGGATCCAGGGCCGAAACGTCAATCTCCACGGTGCGGACGTAGGTGGCATCCGCATCGGGCTGGACGCAGGTGATGGCATCCGTGACGCCGGCCTCCTCGCGCAGATAACGGACCGTCTCCTCGTCTCCAGGCACGATGCCCGAGGTGGCGCCGGCCTCCACGCTCATGTTGCAGATGGCCAGGCGACCGCTGGTGCTCATGTTCCGAATGGTCTCGCCGTGGAATTCCAGCACCTTGAAGTTGGCGCCCTGGGCCGTGAGCTGGCCGATGAGGTGCAGGATCAGATCCTTCGGGCCCACCATGGGGGCGAACTGCCCCTTCACCACCACCTTGATGGTGGCAGGCACCTCGATGTTCACGGCGATGCCCAGGGCCCAGGCCGAGGCCATCTCCGTGGCGCCCACGCCGAAGCTGAAGGCGCCCAGGGCGCCATGGCTGGTGGTGTGGGAATCCGTGCCCACCACCACGAAGCCGGGCCGCACGTAGCCATATTCGGGCAGAACCTGGTGGCAGATGCCGCCCACATCGCCGCGCACGTCATGGAACTTGGTGATGCCGTTGGCAGTCACAAACTCGCGGATCTTCTTATGGTTGGTGGCGGTCTTGGGGGACTCCGCCGGCACGCGGTGGTCGAAGATGATGGCGATGCGGGAAGGGTCCCAGACCTTGGGCGCCTGACCCGTGCCCGAAAAAACTTCCAGATACTGGTTGATAACCAGGGCCGCGTTCTCGTGGGACATGGCCAGGTCCACCGACGGCTCCACCACATCCCCCACCTGCACTGAGGGCAGTCCCGCAGCGCGGGCCAGGATCTTCTCAACAACGGTCATGCCCATAAAACCTCCTAGATGATGCCTCTGGATTTCAGGTCAGCTTGCTCGGCCTCGCTGAGCCCGAGCGAGGAATAGATCTCGTGGTTGTGCTGGCCCAGGGTGGGCGGGGCCGTCTCCACCTGGCCGGGTGTCTTCTCGAAGTGGGCTGTGAGGCCGAAGACCTCCACGTCACCCACACCCGGTACAGCGACTTTCTGCAGGACCTGGCGATGCTCCACCTGGGGCTGCCGCAGGGCCGCCTCCAGACTGAGAATGTCTCCACTGGGAACGTCCTTCGCATTGAGTTCCCTCACCCAGAACTCAGTAGATTTCTGGGCCAGCTTCGCTTCCAGCAGTGGCGTCAACTCCCGCCGGTTGTGCTTGCGCGCATCCCGCTCCTGGAAACGCGGGTCGGCCTTCAGCTCGGGCAGGCCCAGCACGTCGCAGACCGCCTCCCACTGCTCCTGCTTGTTGGCGGCGATGTTGATGTGACCGTCCTGGGTGCGGAAGGTGCCGCTGGGGGCTGCGGTGAAGTTGTCGTTGCCCATGAGCACCGGTTGCTCGCCGCCGATGAGCAGGTTGGCCGCGACCCAGCCCATGAGGGGCATGATGCTGTCCAGGAGGGCCACGTCGATGGACTGCCCCTGCCCGGTGCGCTCCCGGTGGAAGAGGGCAGCCATCACGGCGAAGGCCGCATTCAGCCCGCCCACCGTGTCGCAGACCGGGAAGCCCGTGCGCAGGGGGTTCAGGCGCTCGTCGCCATTGACCGCCATCTCGCCGGAAAGACCCTGGATGATTTGGTCATATGCGGGCTTGAGGGCATCCGGCCCCGTCTGGCCGAAGCCTGAGATGGCGCAGTAGATGAGGCGGGGATTGGCCTCAGCCAGGATCTTGTAGCCAAGACCCAGCCGGTCCATGACGCCGGGGCGGAAGTTCTCCACCACCACATCCGCGTCCCGGACCAGCCGCAGGAAGAGGGCCTTGCCCTCGGAGCTTTTGGTATTGAGTGTGATGGACTGTTTATTGCAGTTCTGGGCCAGGAAGCTGGTGCCCATGAGCTGCTTGTTCAGCTTGGGGACAATGCCCAGCTTGCGCGCCAGATCCCCGTCCTTGGGGTTCTCCACCTTGATGACCTCGGCGCCCAAGAGCGCCAGGTGCAGCGTGGTGAAGGGGCCCGACAGGACGTTGGTGAGGTCCAGGACCTTGATGCCGGAGAGGATCTTTTTAGTCATGCCTGCACCTTCGTCACGATGGGGCCAGTCTTGTACACGCAGCCGGGCAGGTCGCGGCAGAAGTGGACGGCCACGTCGCGGCTCACACTCACAAGGGCGTTCAGGTCGATGTCCAGGCGCTGCCCCATGCGCTGGAGGCCATGGACCAGGTCTTCCGTGGCCACGTTGCCCGCGGCCACCTTGGTGAAGGGGCAGCCGCCCAGGCCGCCGAAGCTGGTCTCGATGGCGCGGGCCCCAGCCTCCATGGCGGCATAGACACTGGCCATGCCCAGGCCATAGGTGTCGTGGATGTGGGCGGTGACTTCTGCCGCAGGATCGAGCGCCAGAACCTGTTGCACATAGCGGCGCACCTGGGCCGGGTGGGCGTGGCCCGCGGTGTCCGCAAGGCTGATGGAAGTGAGCCCCGCCTCCAGGTAGGCCGCCACGATGCCCAACACGCGCTCCTCGGGGATGGGCCCCTCGAACCCGCAGCCGAAGGCGCTCTGCACGCTCACCTGCACTCGGCGCCCAGCCGTTTTGGCCGCCAGGGCCGTGGCGATGATGCGGCGGGTGGCGTCCTCCGTGGACATGCCCGTGTTCTTACGGCTGTGGGTGTCTGAAGCGGACACGCCCAGGCAGATGAGTCCGACGCCCACCTCCAGGGCCCGCTCCAGGCCCTTCTCGTTCAGGACCAGACCCGACAAGGTAGCGCGATGGGTCTCCTTCGCGAGGATGCGGAACAACTCATCCGTGTCCGCCATCTGGGGCATCTTGTCGCCCCGCACGAAGGAGCCCACCTGCACGATGTCCACCCCCGAAGCCGCCACGCGGCGGATCCAGTCCAGCTTGGTCGCCGTCGGGACAACGGAGCTTTCGGCCTGGAGACCGTCGCGCGGACCGACTTCGTGGATGAAGATGTGGCTCATGACCCGCCTCAGAGCTTGCGCGCGATGGCTTCGCCCATCTCTAGGGTAGTGGCGCTGCCGCCCATGTCGTAGGTGCGGACCTTCCCCTCGGCAATGACATCGGCCACAGCCTTTTCCAGGCGGGCGCCCTTCTCCTTTTCACCGAGCCAGTCGAGCATCATCTTGGCGGCGAGGATGGTGGCGATGGGGTTCACTTTGTACTGGCCCGCATACTTAGGGGCGCTCCCGTGGCTGGGCTCGAAGACGGCCAGCTTTTCGCCGATGTTGCCAGAGCAGCCGAAGCCCAGGCCACCCACCATCTGAGCGGCCAGATCGCTGACGATGTCGCCGAAGAGGTTCGTGGCGACCATCACGCCGTAATTTTTCGGATTCTTCAGCATCCACATGGTGATGGCGTCCACATTGGCGTCATCCATCTCAATGCCGGGGAATTCCTTAGCGATGCGCTTGCCGGTCTCCAGGAACATGCCCTCCGTGGCGCGCACCACGTTGGCCTTGTGGATGACCGTGACCTTGGGATACCCGAAGGTCTTGGCATACTCAAAGGCAGCGCGGATGATGCGATCGCAGCCCTTTTGCGTGTTGATCTTGCAGGTGATGGCGAACTGGTCGCCGGGGATATCGGCGAAGTGGCCAAAGGGCTTGCTGAGTTTTCGCAGGCTCTCCTTCAGCTCGTCAGGCACGGGGCTGAACTCCACGCCGGAATAGAGGTCCTCGGTGTTCTCCCGGAAGACCACCAGGTCGATGCCGTCCTTGTAGTTCAAGGGGTTACCCGCATAGGCTTTGCAGGGTCGCAGGCAGGTGAAGAGGTCGAACATCTGCCGCATGCGCACGATGGGGCTGCGGTAAATGAGGCCCTTGCCCTTCAGCTCTGGCACCAACTCAGCCTCGGCGTCCTTCACGGGCTTGGAGGTGATGGCGCCGAACATGGCAGCATCGCTGGCGTGCAGCAGGTCGATGGTTCGCTGGGGGAAGGACTCGCCTTCTTTGCACCAGAACTCCCAGCCGATGTCGCCGTGGGTGTATTCGGCGTCGAACTTCAGGGCATCGAGACAGATCCGGGCCGCCTCCATGACTTCGACGCCCACACCGTCACCGGGCAACCACGCGATCTTGTATTGGCTCATGGTCAGACTCCTGCAGGAAGGAAACGAGGCGGTGGTGCTGAAAAGCACCGATCCGCCAATGATGACCTCCCCGTTAATTTCGAGCCCGGGCAGCCATCACAAAACCCCCCGAAATCGCCTGATTTGGACGCAGACCCCGACAAAGTGTCAAACACCCCATCGAGGGGCCAACAAAGTACTGGGTAACCAGGGAATTCCAAAGATCCCCTTTCACCGCAGAGAACGCAGAGAGCGCAGAGGGGCCAGATTTTTCGGTTCATCGCGCTTTACCGGGGAAGGCGGCCTTGATCTTGAGGAAGAAGTAGTCGTCATCGCGGAAGCCGTAGGCCATGCGTTTGAGAACTTTGACCTTGTTGTTCATGCCCTCCAGGACT
>Ga0118677_10006925_pt1 | contig 18972 bp, 16 predicted proteins | sample AliMusrvi5mmetaG_FD_86154 | JGI IMG/M metagenome (GOLD analysis project Ga0118677, IMG submission 86154) | reverse complement strand
GCAGACCGCCTTGGCAGCTGCTTCGCGATTGGCGCGGCGAGGGCCGCGTTCGCCATCTGGATGAAAGAACATCTCTGATGGAAGCTCGCGGCATGCACCTTGGTTCTGCCATTCCCACTCTGAAAGAACTGGGCGCGGTAGTCGTGATATTTCGGCCATCTGATCCTCCTGCTCGGTGGGTGTGCCCAAACATTACAACCGCGCCATAGGTTGTTCAAGCCCGCTAGCACTCAAGTGGCATAAAACACCTATTTCCTAGACGATTAGCACATGGCTTCCCGTAACTCGACCCCTGCGCCTACCTTTACGGTGGCGGCTGTTGCCAGGCGTTTAGGGGTAGCCCCAGCAACCCTTCGCACATGGGACAGACGTTATGGCCTAGGACCAAGTGAACATTCAGATGGAGAGCACCGCAGATATAGCGAGAGCGATTTAGCAAGGCTGATTCATATGCGAAAGCTGGTGATCTCTGGTGTTGCCCCAGCAGATGCAGCAGCGGCCTCTCTTAAGTTCAAAGGGAAAATTGATCTACAAGTATTTGCAGATTTGCCTGAGTCAGACCCAAGTGTCATACGGTTGCTCAGCAAAGCAGCACATGCTTTGGATCGCAATCTGGCCGAGCAGATTATCCGCTCTGAAATTAAGAACAGTGGAATCGCGGCAACGTGGTGCAACGTGTTAACACCTGTACTTGTCTTAATTGGCGATGAGTGGGCGACAACTGGCAAGGGAATTGAAACCGAGCATATGCTCAGTGAAATTATCCACCGGCTATTAAACGAATGCACGGAGCAACTAAAAAGTCCGATTAATTCTCGCCCGGTTCTCCTTGCATGTGTGGGCGAGGAGATTCACTCACTTGCTATTACTGCGCTCGCTGCCTGTTTAGCTGAAGATCAGATTCAAGTTCAGTTCCTAGGAGCCAGAACACCACAATCTGCTATCAATGAAGTTGTCAGGCGCGTTGGACCACCAGCAATTTTCTTATGGGCACAGCTTTCAAAAAATGGTAATCCTGCGATCGTCCAAGAACTTCCAAAAGTACGTCCTGCCCCATGGGTTATTTTGGGTGGACCTGGGTGGAACCCCGACCGCTGCAAGAGTGCCAACTTTGTTGATGATCTGACCGCCGCAAGGCGTGAGATCTCACGCGCTGTGGGCGTTTAGAAGCAGAGTTTTTGAACCCCTAGACTTACCCAATGATGGAAGGCGCCCGCGAAAAAGTAATAATGACGGGTCTGACCTACGACGATGTCCTTCTACTTCCGGATGCATCTGAAGTAGTTCCCAGCGAAGTAGAAACAAAAACTCGCCTCACACGAAATATCTCTCTGAGTGTCCCCGTGGTTTCTTCAGCGATGGACACCGTTACCGAATCAACTATGGCAATTGCTATGGCAAAGGCTGGCGGAATTGGAATTTTGCATCGCAATTTATCTATCGAAGACCAAGTCAAACATGTGAAAGCAGCGAAGGCTGTTGGAATTGTTGGAGCAGCAGTTGGTGTTGGCGAAGATGGATATGTACGCGCAGTTGCTCTCATCGAGGCGGGAGTGGATGTTGTTGTTGTTGACACAGCTCACGGCCATCACCGCGCAGTACTTGAAGCAATTGCACGTATAAAAAAACAATTCCCGCACATCGATGTTATTGGTGGAAATGTGGCAACACGCGCTGGAGCGCAGGCACTGATTAATGCTGGTGTGGATGCTGTAAAAGTTGGAGTTGGACCTGGATCAATCTGTACTACCCGAGTTGTTGCAGGCGTTGGCGTTCCACAAGTGACAGCAATTATGGAGGCACATAAAGCGTGCTTCACAGCTGACATCCCCTTAATTGCAGATGGTGGATTGCAATATTCAGGCGATATCGCCAAAGCGATTGTTGCTGGAGCAGATACAGTCATGCTTGGCTCACTACTTGCAGGATGTGATGAATCACCAGGAGAGCTCATTGAAGTAGGTGGCAAGAAATTTAAAGGTTACCGTGGAATGGGTTCACTCGGCGCTATGCAATCACGCGGAGAACAGAAGTCATATTCAAAAGACCGATACATGCAAGATGATGTACTTGCCGAAGATAAACTTGTTCCAGAAGGTATTGAAGGAAAAGTTGCTTATAGCGGACCAGTTGCTGCAGTTATTCACCAACTTGTTGGAGGATTACGTTCTGGAATGGGTTATGCCGGAGCAGGAAATATTAAGGAATTACAAAGCAAGGGTCAGCTTATTCAGATCACGGCAGCAGGTTTGCAAGAGAGTCATCCGCATGACATTTTGGATGTTGCAGATGCACCAAATTACCGAGGCGGGAAGTAGGAGACATGAACGATATTGAGATTGGTCCAGGAAAGCGCGCAAAGACAGCGTATTCATTTGATGACATTGCAATCGTTCCAAGTCGTCGTACTCGTGAGGCCGATGAAGTTTCTATTCAGTGGCAGATTGATGCATATAAGTTTGAACTACCGATGCTTGCAGCTCCCATGGATTCTGTTGTTTCTCCAGAAACAGCAATTGAAATTGGAAAAATTGGGGGCGTTGGCGTCCTTAATCTAGAAGGTTTATGGACACGTCATGAAGATCCACGCATCGCATTGGGTGAGATTGCCTCACTGCCACAAGAGCAAGCAATTAGTCGTATGCAAGAACTTTATGCGGCGCCCATCCGCGAAGATTTGATTAAATCTCGTATTGCTGAGATTCGCGCAGCGGGTGTGACTGTTGCTGCGGCTCTTTCACCACAGCGCACAGCCGAACTTCACAAAACTGTAGTTGCTGCAGGAGTTGATCTCTTTGTTATCCGTGGAACAACCGTGAGCGCAGAGCATGTCTCAAATAAAGTTGAACCGCTAAATCTAAAGAAATTTATCTACGAACTAGATGTTCCAGTGATTGTTGGTGGATGCGCGACTGCGACAGGCGCCCTGCACCTTATGCGCGCTGGAGCAGCCGGAGTTCTAGTTGGCTTTGGTGGGGGATCATCACACACAACAAGAACTGTTCTAGGAATTGCAGTGCCTATGGCATCTGCTGTTGCCGAAGTTGCATCTGCACGCCGTGATTACATGGATGAGTCTGGTGGTCGCTATGTTCACGTGATTGCAGATGGATCAGTTGGACGCAGCGGGGATATTGCAAAGGCAATCGCATGTGGCGCAGATGCAGTCATGATGGGTTCTCCTCTTGCGCGCGCAACTCAGGCACCCGGCAAGGGTTGGCACTGGGGATCAGAAGCACATCACAGTGAACTTCCACGCGGTGACAGAGTTCATGTTGGAACTGTTGGAACACTTAAAGATATTTTGGTTGGCCCATCTCATACAGCAGATGGTTCAATGAATTTATTCGGGGCACTTCGCCGTGCGATGGGAACATGCGGATATTCAGACCTTAAAGAATTCCAACGGGTAGAAGTCGTCGTAGATCGTGCCTAATCAGGCAGAACAAGATCTAGTACTTGTTATTGATTTTGGTGCGCAATACGCACAACTGATTGCTCGCCGCGTTCGCCAGGCACATGTTTACTCAGAGATCATTCCTTCATCTATGTCTGTAGCTGAAATTCTTGCTAAGAAACCTAAGGCAATTATTTTGTCTGGTGGACCGTCAAGTGTTTATGCACCGGGCGCTCCAGCTCTTGATTCAAAGATTTTTGATCACAACATTCCTATATTTGGCATTTGTTACGGCTTCCAAGTGATGGCCGCGGCCCTTGGTGGAGTAGTTACCCAAACTGGTAAATCAGAGTTTGGTCGCACATCAATGAACCATGGTGGAAAGTCCAAGTTACTTGGCAATCTTGCCTCTGAATTTAAAGTATGGATGAGTCACGGCGATAGCGTGACAAAAGTTCCAGAAGGGTTTATTGCAACTGCAAAGAGCGATGCAACACCCATTATTGCTTATGAAAATAGTGATGCAACTTTGGCAGGTGTGCAATTTCACCCAGAGGTAATGCACTCAGAAAACGGCCAAGAAATACTGCGGCGTTGGCTGATTGATATTGTGGGATGCAAGCCAACCTGGACGAGTGAAAATATCGTTGCCACTGAAGTTACAAAAATCAAAGAACTTGTTGGAAATAAGAGAGTTATCTGCGGTTTATCTGGTGGAGTAGATTCTGCTGTTGCAGCTGCAATCGTTCAAAAAGCTATAGGCTCACAACTCACATGCGTTTTTGTGGATCATGGCTTACTTCGTGAGGGTGAAGCAGTTCAAGTCGAAAAAGACTTTGTTGCAGTTACGGGTGTTGAACTTAAAGTAGTCGATGCTCGTGAAAAATTCCTGAACGCACTCGCCGGAGTTACCGATCCTGAAACCAAACGCAAAATAATTGGCGCAGAATTCATTCGTAGTTTTGAAAGCGCTGCAAGGGAAATCTCTGCTTCTGGAAGCGTTGATTATTTAGTGCAGGGCACTCTTTATCCAGATGTTGTTGAATCTGGTGGGGGAGAAGGAACGGCGAACATTAAGTCGCACCATAACGTTGGCGGACTCCCAGATGATTTACAGTTCACACTCATTGAACCACTTCGCACACTATTTAAAGATGAAGTGCGTGAAGTTGGATTACAACTTGGTCTTCCAGAAGAGATAGTTTGGCGCCAGCCCTTCCCAGGTCCAGGGTTAGCCATTCGAATTATCGGTGAAGTTACTGAGAATAGACTTAGTATTCTGCGAAAAGCCGATTTAATCGCCAGAGATGAATTAAAGTTAGCAGGTCTAGATCGCCAGATCTGGCAGTGCCCAGTAGTTCTTCTAGCCGATGTGAGAAGCGTCGGTGTTCAGGGAGATGGCAGAACATATGGTCATCCAATTGTTTTGCGCCCTGTATCTAGTGAAGATGCTATGACAGCAGATTGGAGTCGACTTCCATACGAAGTATTGGAGAAGATTTCAACAAGAATTACAAATGAAGTGCGAGAAGTAAACCGCGTAACGCTAGATATAACTAGCAAGCCGCCGGGAACAATTGAATGGGAGTAGTTGTGAAGCAAAAGAAAGTTGTCGCTGTTGCAGTTCTTGTGTTTATTGCAAGCTGCTTACCTGCCACGGCTTTTGCTGGGCCAAAACAGAGTTCATTGAACTGTAAGCCAACTAGCGCAGCTGCTCACCAACCCCTCAATGTTAAACCTCCCGCGAGCCTTAAACACAGCGATGTTAAATTCACACTCAATACAAACTGCGGACCAATAGTCTTTACTGCTGATGGCGTTAACGCACCAGTTACAGTCACTGTAATGTCAGCTCTTGCTAAGGCAGGATATTTTGATAATTCCTTATGCCACCGACTAACTACTTCTGGTATTTGGGTGCTTCAATGTGGAGATCCAACAGCAAGTGGCTCAGGTGGGCCAGCATTTAATTATGTTGATGAAAACTTACCAACAGGAATTGCTCAGAATGACTATCCAGCTGGAACAGTTGCAATGGCCAACTCAGGTCCACATACAAATGGAAGTCAGTTCTTTTTGGTCTACCAAAACACAACGCTTCCACCCAATTACACAATTTGGGGCCATATCACCCGCGGATTAAATATTGTGCAGGCTATCGCAGCACTTGGAACAGCAAATGGCTCCGGTGATGGATCACCCAAACAAGCAGTTGCGATTCAAAGCGTAAGCGTTAGGTAATTAGCTAGTTGCTACGACTCTAAAAATCTCTGCAAGGGTGCCAATAGGTAATTTTGCAACTTCAGCATTTCGCTCGCCCCACTCACGAACTCGACCTTCAAGTTCTTCGTTATGGGCTGTCTGGCTCACGTGTGAATGAATTGCTTTCATCTTTCTTTCAAATGTGTCAGTGATATCGATGGAGTGATTTGTATCAGTACTCATCATGACCCACGCTTCTTTAACTGTCCAAGGTTCAAGTTTTTCATCGTGAAGTAAATCTTCAAATGCGAATTGGTTTCCTGCATCTGGGTAAATAGCTTGAATTGCTGATTCACCTGCAGCCAGATGATCTGGATGGCTTGCCCCTAAGCGATCCCAATTACGCTCTGGGCTCTGAATAAGCATGCGTTGGGGACGTACTTTGCGAATTACGCGCACAATGTCTTTGCGTAGTGCAATCGTTGGCTCTAGCCAACCATCTCGGTAATTTAAAAAGTGAATGTCATCAACGCCTAATATTTTGCCGGCATCGCGCTGTTCTTGCTGACGAATTTTTTTCATCTCATCACGAGTGATGGAAGCATCAACGCCGCCCTGATCGCCATTGGTGCATATGCAATAACTCACCTTGATTCCTTTATCAGCCCATTGAGCAACGGTTCCGCCAGCCCCGAAGTCCACATCATCTGGGTGGGCTGTTACGACAAGGATTCGTTCGATTTCACTATCTTCAATGGGTTCCATGCCCTGATCCTACTAATTCAAATAGCTTGTCGTAGACCGAAGATAGACTCCCGCTTATGTCTGCAACCCAAAAACTGCTGGATGGTTTAAATCCACAGCAACGTGATGCAGTGATCCATGAAGGCGCTCCGTTGCTCGTTGTTGCAGGAGCAGGCTCTGGCAAAACCCGAGTACTTACTCGAAGGATTGCGTATCTGCTGGCAGAGCGCGCTGTAGCACCATTTGAAGTACTTGCTATCACCTTTACGAATAAAGCTGCTGCAGAGATGAAAGAGCGAGTGAGCGAGCTTGTCGGCCCACGAGCCCAATCAATGTGGGTATCAACATTTCACTCAGCGTGTGTTCGAATATTGCGCCAGGAAGCTAACCGGCTCGGATATACGAACTCATTCACTATTTATGATTCAAGTGACAGCGTCAGATTACTGACACTCATCATTCGCGATATGAATTTGGATCCTAAGCAATATGCACCGCGTGCTGTGCATGCAATGATTTCAGCAGCAAAAAATGAACTCATGGGGCCTGCTGATTACGTTCAAAAAACAACAAACCACTTCGAAGAGGTTATTGCAGAAATCTTTGCGCTCTATCAAAAGCGCCTCGGCTCGGCCAATGCGATGGATTTTGATGATCTGATTGGGAAAACAGTTGAGTTATTTCAACGCTTTCCGGAGGCTCGCAACCGATATAGGTCCCGCTTTAAACACATACTTGTAGATGAGTATCAGGACACAAACCACGCGCAATACATTTTAATTCGTGAATTAGTCGGCGTCGTTGGTGAAGGTTTTCCTATTGCAGAACTCTGTGTCGTTGGTGATGCCGACCAATCAATTTATGCCTTTAGAGGTGCAAATATTCGTAATATTTTGCAATTTGAAGAGGATTACCCAAGTGCTCGAACAATTATGTTGGAGCAAAATTATCGCTCAACACAAAATATATTAACCGCAGCAAATGCAGTCATTTCAAATAATGAGGGTCGCAAAGATAAGAACCTTTGGTCAGAAGAGGGTAAAGGCGAGATCATTACTGGCTATGTTGCCGAGAGTGAACACGATGAAGCAGATTTTGTTGTCGGTGAGATCGGTAGATTACGTAGTGACGCACTTTCCAATCCTGGGGATACAGCAATTTTCTACCGAACAAATGCCCAGTCGCGACTTTTTGAAGAGATATTTCTCCGCGCTGCTATCCCATATAAAGTCGTTGGTGGTGTGCGATTTTATGAACGCAAAGAAGTTAAAGACTTTCTTGCCTATCTGAGAGTACTTGTTAACCCCGAAGATGAAGTCTCGCTGCGCAGAATCATCAATACGCCTAAGCGAGGAATTGGTGACCGGGCGCTAGACACTATTGATGCTCATGCAAAAGCTGAAGATATTTCGTTTTGGAGGGCGTTATGTACTGCCTCATCAGCCGCGGATGTTCCATCACGTTCACTCGCTTCAGTCAACGAGTTCGTTCACCTCATTCAATCGCTACAAACTTTGGTAGAAGCACAGACCAAACCTTCAATTATTGCTCAAGCAGTCTTAGAACAAAGTGGCCTACTTGCCGAACTTGTGGATAGCCATGACCCACAAGATGAAGGTCGAGTAGAGAACTTAGAAGAACTTGTGGCTGTCGCTACTGAATATGAGGAGAGTGAAGTTGAAGAAGGTGAGGAGATTTCACTTATTGGTTTCCTTGAAGATGTCTCTTTAGTTGCCGATTCAGATCAAATTCCAGATGGTGAAGATCATGGAGGTGTTGTCACGATGATGACACTTCACACTGCTAAAGGATTGGAATTTCCCACAGTATTTCTTACCGGTATGGAAGAAGGAATTTTTCCGCACTCCAGAACACTTGGAGATAAGGCAGAGATTGAAGAGGAACGCAGACTTGCTTATGTTGGTTTAACACGTGCACGTAAACGTCTTTATGTTTCGCGCGCCGAATACCGTTCTTCATGGGGAGCCCCAACATATAACCCACCATCGAGGTTTCTCTCTGAAATTCCAGATGAAGTAATCGCGTGGAATGAGAGTTCTTCCGATGGCGGCAATGTAAATAGTTCACTTAAACCTTCACGAACATTTGGTCCACCACCACGAGCAACTGGCAAGAAGGTCAGCGCCACTGCGATTGTTTTAACCCCAGGGGATCGTGTGTCTCATGACACATTTGGTTTAGGCAAGGTTGTTGCAATCTCAGGTGAGGGCGACCGCGCTGAAGCAACGATTGATTTCGGTAGCGTTGGAGAAAAGCGGCTTCTACTGCGCTACGCGCCGGTCGAGAAGCTCTAAGAGTCAAAGTAGGATTTACCAGTATTGAGTATCAATTTTTCATAACTTATAACGAAGTGGGGTAGCGCGTGGATCTCTTTGAGTATCAAGCTCGAGATCTTTTTGAAGAACACAACATCCCAGTTTTGGCCGGTGCTGTTGCATCAACTCCAGAAGCTGCAGAAGCGGCTGCTGCAAAGATGGGCGGCAAGGTTGTTGTTAAGGCACAAGTTAAAGTTGGTGGTCGTGGAAAAGCAGGCGGCGTTAAATTAGCGCAAGATGCAAAAGACGCACGCGAAAAAGCAGAAGAAATTCTTGGAATGGACATTAAAGGTCACACTGTTCATCAAGTGATGATCGCTCAAGCAGCGCCAATTGCAGAAGAGTATTACATGGCAATATTGCTTGACCGCGCTAACCGTAACTTTTTAGTTATGGCATCTGTTGCAGGAGGCATGGAGATTGAAGAAGTTGCTCATACTCAACCAGAAAAGCTAGCACGCGTTGGAATTGATCCCAATATTGGAATTTCACAGGAGAAAGCGCTAGAAATAGTTCGCGCAGGGCAATTTCCAGCCGATATCACTAAAGATGTAGCCGATGTTCTTCTTAAGCTGTGGGCAGCATTTGTTGCAGAAGATGCAACGTTGATGGAAATCAATCCACTGGTTAAAACGGAGGGTGGAAGAATTGTTGCCCTAGATGGAAAAGTCACTCTTGATGACAATGCTTCTTTCCGCCATCCAAACCATGAAGCACTCATCGATCACGCATCAGCAAATCCACTAGAGGCAGCAGCAAAAGAAAAGAACCTTAACTACGTCAAACTTGATGGTGAAGTTGGCATCATCGGTAACGGCGCAGGCCTTGTAATGAGCACACTAGACGTTGTTGCTTATGCCGGTGAAAAATATGGAGTGAAGCCAGCAAATTTCCTTGATATTGGTGGCGGGGCTTCTGCTCAAGTAATGGCTGATGGACTTTCAATTATTTTAGGTGACCCAGATGTCAGAAGCGTATTCGTTAACGTTTTTGGTGGAATTACTGCCTGTGACGCTGTCGCAAACGGAATTGTTCAAGCACTAGAAATGTTAGGAAGCAAAGCTACTAAGCCAATCGTTGTCCGACTTGACGGAAATAACGTCATAGAAGGACGCAAGATTCTTAAAGATGCAGCCCACCCTTTGGTGCAGCAGTTAGACACTATGGATGGCGCAGCAGCAAAAGCTGCAGAGTGGGCGGCAAAGTAAATGGCAATTTTTATTAATAAGCAGACCAAAGTCCTAGTCCAAGGAATGACAGGTTCTGAGGGAACTAAACACACAGCGCGCATGATTAAGTACGGCACAAATATTGTGGGTGGCGTTACACCTGGAAAAGGTGGGCAAAGTGTTGAGATTGAAGGTAAGACATTGCCTGTCTTTAATACCGTTGCTGAAGCAGTCGCAGCAACAGGAGCAAATGCATCTGTTGTTTTCGTCCCCCCAAAGTTTGCAAAAGCTGCAGTTATGGACGCTATTGCTGCTGCATTGCCATTATGTGTAGTCATTACTGAGGGAATTCCAGTACATGATTCGGCCGCTTTCTATGCGCACGCAGTCGCAAAGGGAACAACTCGTTTGATTGGTCCAAACTGCCCAGGACTTATTAGCCCAGGACTATCTAATATAGGAATCATTCCTGGTGATATCACCGGTCCAGGACGAATTGGTTTAGTTTCAAAGTCAGGAACATTGACTTACCAAATGATGTATGAGCTTCGTGATTTTGGTTTTAGTACAGCAGTAGGAATTGGTGGAGATCCAATCATTGGAACAACTCACATCGACTGCCTTAAAGCATTTCAAGATGACCCAGATACCGATGCAATTGTGATGATTGGTGAGATTGGCGGAGATGCAGAAGAGCGCGCTGCGGCATTTATTTCAGAATATGTCACTAAGCCAGTTGTCGGCTATGTTGCAGGCTTCACCGCACCTGAAGGAAAAACGATGGGCCATGCAGGAGCGATTGTTTCTGGATCATCTGGAACTGCTGAAGGAAAAAAGGTTGCTCTTGAAGCCGCCGGTGTTAAAGTTGGGAAAACTCCAAGTGAAACCGCCGCGCTGATGCGCGCACTTCTTAAGGGATAAATAATGCTTTCACGCGCGCTAGCTGTCTCACTCAGGCAAGCATTGCGTAGCGTGGCACTTATCTTGTTCCCGCTGGTCTTTATTTCACTCTTTGCGTGGGCAACAGCAGGCGCGGATACTGGAAATACATCTGATCCCATAAGAGCTTCTGTTTGGCTTTGGCTTGGCGGTCATTTAGTTCCGCTACATATCCACGGAGCTTCACATGGTGCGTTAACCGTACTTCCACTTCTTGCAGTTATTTTTCCGATCTGGGCACTTCGCCGGAGTTACCCAGCGGTTGCAGAAGTATTTAAGAAAGCAATCGGAGCAAGAATATTTTTAGCTAGCTGGTATGCAGTGATCTCAGAGTTGCTAGCACTTGCTTCTCACTCAGCTCATATTTCTGCAAGCCTTTATTTGGCTCCACTGTTTGCCTTTATTATTGCGATTATTGCAACAACACCACTCAAGAGTGAAAAACTTCGATATTTTAAATTTACTGCATACCTTTTTACATTCTTCTGGGGTGTGGCATCTCTGGTTTTTGCCTTTTCACTTGCATCGCACTGGAGTGTTTTGAAGAGTCTAGAAATTGTTATAACCCCAGGAATTATCGGTGGGGTTTTATATACGCTCATACAGATTCTTTATATTCCAAATATTGCCCTTGCTTGTCTTAGCTACCTAACTGGCACGGGTTTTACTTTTGGTGCTCATACAAATATCTCACCATCCCACTTTGACTTAAGCGCAATTTCTGCCATTCCCGTTCTCAGTGCACTTCCAGCAGGAAAGAATCAAGTCTTTAATTACGGAATAGCTCTATGGCCAATTTTCTTTATAGTTTTTTTCATTCTTGTATGGCGCAGCAAGGGTGATTTTGCAAAGAAAAATATTCAAGCTCTACAAAGTGGCGCAGGTTTTATTGCAGTAATTTTAATCATTTCTTATCTTGCATCAGGGGAGCTATTTACACCCCAACTTAAGCCTGTTGGAATTATGTGGGGAAGATTTACCGCAGTTATAGGGATTAGCTATGTTGCAGCGCTTGTCTCTTCTTTCTATATCCCAGCCCTCATTCAAAAGATGAGGCAGAAGAATGTCTAGCAAAAAGCGGGTTCTACTTTTGGCATCAGGAGCCGGATCACTCGCACAATCAATTTTAGATGCGCAAAGATCTGAAAAGATTGATCTCCAGATCCTTGGAGTAATTTCTGATAAAGATGCACCGGTACTAGCTCTGGCAAAAGAATACGGAGTGGATTCCTATTTAATTCCAATGCAAACTGATCGCAGTGAGTGGGATAGCGCTCTATTTAGCAAAGTTGCAGAGTTAAATCCTGATTTGATTGTAAGTGTTGGCTTTATGAGGATTTTGTCAGCCCCATTTGTCGCACGTTTTAAAGTGATTAATACTCACCCGGCCCTACTCCCTAAGTTTCCAGGAGCCCACGCAGTCCGTGATGCTTTAGCTGCAGGGGTAAGTGAGACTGGAACGACAGTGCACTGGGTTGATGCAGGAGTTGATACCGGCGAGGTCATTGACCAAGTGAAAGTGCCTATAAACCCAGGTGATAGTGAAGAAGTACTGCACGAACGTATTAAGATTGCCGAGCGGGCACTCATTGTTGAGGTGCTGCACAAATATGCACAGACAGGATCGTTGTGAGCCGCAAGCCAATACGTAGAGCCCTTATTAGTGTTTACGATAAATCTGGCCTCATCGAATTAGGTAAATCGCTGAGCGCAGCAGGTATAGAGATTCTCTCCACCGGTTCAACGGCTAAGGCGCTTGCAGACGCTGGTATTAAAGTTATTGCAGTAGAGGATTACACAGGATTTCCCGAAATGATGGGAGGCCGCATCAAGACATTGCACCCACGTATTCATGGTGGAATTTTGGCGGATCAAAACAATCCAGAGCATCTAGCTGCAATTGCATCACATGATATTGCTCCTTTTGATTTGATCGTTATTAATCTTTATCCATTTACTCAAACAATTGCATCGACAAATAATTTTGCAGAGTGCATCGAACAGATTGATATTGGTGGCCCATCGATGTTGCGTGGTGCCGCAAAGAATCATGGCTCTGTTGCTGTTATTTCTAGCCCACAGCAATACCCACAGATTTATGCTGCAATTACAGCTGGAGGCTTCACACAAGATGAGCGAGCACGACTTGCTATGGAAACCTTTCGTACGACGGCTTCATATGACATTGCGATTGCTACGTGGCTTGGCCAACGTTTGGAGGCAAGTGAGGACTGGAAAGCATCTGCTTGGGAGCGCATTGCCCCACTTCGCTACGGGGAGAATCCTCATCAGAGTGCCAATGTGTATAAGAGTGTTACCTCTTCAGAATTAGGAATTGCAGATGCCGAGCAATTACATGGCAAAGAGATGTCATTTAATAACTACACGGATGCTGATGCAGCTATTCGTGCTGCTAATGATCATATCGACCCATGTGTTGCAATCATTAAGCATGCAAATCCTTGCGGAATTGCAATAGATAAGAATATTGCTGGTGCTTATGCAAAAGCCCACGCGTGCGATCCTGTGTCAGCATTTGGTGGCGTAGTTGCTGCTAACCGTGAAGTATCCGTCGATATGGCAACAGCGCTATCTGAAATTTTCACCGAAGTTGTTATCGCCCCAAGTTATGCACCTGGAGCAGTTGAAATTCTTTCCAAGAAACCTTCTATTCGTATTCTGGTTCTACCTGAATACTCCAATCCACAAGTAGAGATTCGTCCGATTTCCGGAGGCCTGCTTGTTCAAGATAGCGATCTAATTGATGCACCTGGTGACTCGATAGCGTCATGGACACAAGTTGCAGGAGATAAGGTCAGTGAAGCAACACTTAAAGATTTGCAATTTGCCTGGCGAGCAGTTCGAGCAGTGAAAAGTAACGCAATTTTGTTAGCTCATGATGGTGCTTCTGTTGGAGTTGGAATGGGTCAAGTGAATCGCGTTGACTCTGCTCGTCTTGCTGTTTCACGCGCGGGTGAACGATCATCTGGATCTGTTGGCGCAAGTGATGCATTTTTTCCATTTGCTGACGGGCTTCAAATATTGATCGATGCAGGCGTGAGCGCAGTAGTTCAACCAGGTGGGAGCGTGCGTGATGAGGAAGTCATCGCTGCCGCCCGCGCTGGAGGAATTGCCATGTTCTTCACGGGTGTGCGCCACTTCTCACACGCTTAGTTTTTAGTTCAACAACGCCAAAGATAGGATTGCGCTATGAGCGCGAAAATTCTTGATGGCAAAGCCACCGCAGAGGCAATCAAGAAAGAGCTCGAAGTAAAAGTTGCAGCAATGTCTACTAAGCCTGGTTTAGGCACAGTACTTGTTGGTGATGATCCAGGATCGCATTCCTATGTTGGAGGCAAGCATAAAGATTGCGCTGAAGTTGGAATCACATCCATCAGAATTGATTTACCAGCCAGTGCAACACAGGCTGATGTATTAGCAGCAATCAAAGATTTAAATAATTCACCAGAGTGCACTGGCTATATTGTTCAACTGCCGCTACCAAAAGGAATTTCAGCTAATGTAATACTTGAAAGCATTGATCCCAATAAAGATGCCGATGGCTTGCATCCGCTTAACCTTGGAAAGCTAGTGATTGGTGAAAGTGCCCCGCTTCCTTGCACGCCACGAGGGATTCTTGAATTACTTCACCGCTATAACATTTCAACAAAGGCAAGTGAAGTTGTCATTATGGGACGAGGCTTAACAGTTGGCCGCCCACTTGCACTTATGCTCACGCGCCGGGGTGATGATGCAACTGTGACAATTACACATACCGGAACTAAAGATCTTGCTTTCCACACAAAGAGAGCAGACATCATTATTGCTGCCGTCGGTAGTGCACATTTGCTGAGAGCAGATATGGTCAAGCCAGGTGCAACAGTGATGGATGTTGGAATTACTCGCACAGATAAAGGGCTGCTTGGAGATATTCATCCAGGTGTTGCTGAGGTCGCCGGATACATGGCTCCAATGCCAGGAGGTGTTGGTCCAATGACACGGGCGATGCTGCTGACGAACGTTGTTGAAATGGCGTCGAAGTAAATTGAATTTTCGACTTCTTCCTGGAAACCAAGAGCGCTGGCACTATGGCTCTATCGGTTTAGTTGTAATTGGCGTCACACTTGGAATCTTTGATCATGTGCGCTGGAGCGCAATCCTTGTGGCAATAGGCACAGCGATTTATGCGTATGTACAGTTCACTGGCACTGAAAAGAAGCGCAAGATGGAATTAGTCATTCCCGTCTTGATTTCCCTTGTTCTTTTTGTAGTGGCATTAGTGCTGCCTCATGCGAGGTAAAGTTCGGCTAGTTAAACATATGGAGGAGCGATGAGCAGGTCAGGGAAAGTCACAGTTGTTGGAGCAGGTTTCTATGGCTCTACGACAGCTTTGCGTTTAGCTGAATATGACATCTTTAATACTGTTGTTCTCACTGACATTCTTGAAGGCAAGTCAGAGGGTTTAGCCCTAGACATGAATCAATCTCGCGCTATTGAAGGTTTTGAAACAAAGATTGTAGGCGCCACAACAACTGCAGAGGGCGCTGGATATGAAGCAACAGCAAATTCAGATGTCGTTGTCATTACCGCTGGGCTTCCACGTAAACCTGGCATGTCACGTATGGATTTGATCGGCGTAAATGCTGGAATTGTTCGCGGAGTTGCCGAGAATATTGCTAAGCACTCACCAAAAGCTGTGATCATTGTGGTTTCTAACCCACTTGATGAGATGACAGCCCTTACTCAAATTGCAACTAATTTCCCACATAACCAAGTGATGGGGCAAGCAGGAATGCTTGATACCGCTCGCTTCACAAACTTTGTTGCAGAAAAGCTTGCAGTCCCAGTCGGCTCGGTTAAGACACTTACCTTGGGTTCACACGGTGAAACAATGGTTCCAGTTCCAAGTCACTGCACAGTTAATGGCAAGCCTTTAACTTCACTTTTATCTGAAGCTGATATTGCAGATCTAGTTGAGCGAACACGCAATGGTGGCGCTGAAGTAGTTGCACTCCTTAAAACTGGTTCTGCATATTACGCACCATCTGCAGCAGCAGCTCGTATGGCAAAAGCAGTTATTGAAGATTCTGGTGAGATCATGCCTGTGTGTGCATGGGTTGATGGTCAATATGGAATTCAGGGCGTTTACCTTGGTGTTGAAGCCAAGATCGGTCGCTCGGGTATAAAAGAAGTTGTTGAAACAAAGCTAACCGACAGTGAAGTTGGTGCTTTGAAAGTTGCGGCAGAAGCAGTTCGTGCCAAACAAAGTGATGTGAAGGACCTCTAATGAGCAAAATCAAAGTTACTGGAACAGTCGTTGAAATAGATGGCGATGAGATGACACGAATCATCTGGCAGTTCATCAAGGATAAGTTGATTTTGCCTTATCTAGATGTAAACCTTGAATATTATGATTTAAGTATCCAAAATCGTGATGCAACTGATGATCAGATAACTATTGATTCTGCCCATGCCATTCAAAAGCATGGAGTTGGGGTTAAGTGCGCAACTATTACCCCAGATGAAGCCCGGGTTGAAGAATTTAACCTTAAAAAAATGTGGAAATCACCAAATGGAACTATCCGAAACATCCTTGGTGGAGTTATTTTCCGCGAGCCAATTATCATCTCTAACGTTCCACGGTTAGTTCCTCAGTGGACTAAGCCAATTGTTATTGGTCGTCACGCCTTTGGTGATCAATATAAGGCAACCGATTTTAGAGTTCCTGGTAAAGGAAAGCTCACAATGACCTTCGTTCCAGAAGACGGTTCTGCTCCTATTGAACATACAGTCTTTGATTTCCCTGGATCAGGTGTTGCAATGGCGATGTATAACCTCGATGACTCTATTCGCGACTTTGCTCGTGCATCGCTGAACTATGGATTAGCACGAAAGTACCCTGTGTATCTATCTACAAAGAACACAATTCTGAAGGCGTATGACGGACGTTTCAAAGATATCTTCCAAGAAATTTATGAAGCAGAATTTAAGCCAAAATTTGAGGCTGCAGGCATTTGGTATGAACACCGCCTCATTGATGACATGGTTGCAATGTCTCTTCGTATGGAAGGTGGCTATGTCTGGGCATGTAAGAACTACGACGGTGATGTTCAGTCAGATACTGTCGCTCAAGGCTATGGCTCACTTGGCCTCATGACATCAGTTCTGACTACTCCAGATGGAATGATTGTTGAGTCAGAGGCAGCACATGGAACTGTTACACGTCACTACCGTGATCACCAAGCTGGTAAGCAGACATCAACTAACCCGATTGCCTCTATCTTCGCCTGGACACAAGGTTTATCTCACAGGGCAAAGCTTGATAACAATGCTGAGCTCGCTCAATTTGCAAAGACTCTTGAGTCTGTTTGTATTAAAACCGTTGAGTCAGGCAAGATGACAAAGGATTTGGCCTTCTTGATCTCTAAAGATTCTCCATGGCTCAATACCCAAGACTTTTTAGCTGCGATTGATGAGAATCTTCAAAAAGCACTTGCTTAATTGTTAATGTAAAAAGCCCCGAGCGATTAACGCTCGGGGCTTTTTAATTATCTTAATTACTTGGCTATGCGTATTCCTGTTACAGCATCAAAGAAGTGAATTGCTGAAGGAATGGCTTCAACAGTCACTGTTGCACCAGCCTTAGGAGGGTTCTTTGGATCCCAGCGAACAATTATTTGAGCGCCTTCATCTGTCACATTCGCAAACTTCACTGAAGAGTCGACAGGTTTTCCATATACGAATGCATCAGAGCCAAGTTCTTCAACTACTTCAACTAGAACATCAAAGCCAGATGAAGAGGGAGTGAAGCCTTCGGGGCGAATGCCAACAGTTACTTGTGAACCGGCACTTGCTGGGACTGCAACCTTGAAATTACCAAGAAGCGCCTGCCCATTTGAAACTGGAACAGTTAACAGGTTCATAGCTGGAGATCCAATAAAACCAGCAACGAATGCATTGACTGGGTTGTCATAGAGATTGCGTGGCGTATCAACTTGTTGCAATAAGCCATCTTTAAGGACCGCTACACGGTCTCCCATTGTCATCGCTTCAACCTGGTCGTGCGTTACATAAACTGTTGTAATTCCTAGGCGACGTTGAAGTGCGGCAATTTGTGTTCGAGTAGCAACACGGAGCTTTGCATCAAGGTTTGAAAGTGGCTCATCCATTAAGAAAACTTGTGGTTCGCGAACAATTGCTCGTCCCATGGCAACGCGTTGGCGTTGACCACCAGAAAGTGCTTTTGGCTTGCGATCTAAATAATCTTCAAGGTCAAGAAGTTTTGCCGCTTCAAGTACTCGGCGATCACGCTCTGCTTTTTCAACACCAGCAATCTTCAAGGCAAAGCCCATATTTTCTGCTACTGACATATGTGGGTAGAGAGCATATGACTGGAAGACCATTGCGATATCGCGATCTTTTGGTGCGACATGTGTGACATCGCGGTCGCCAATACGGATGGTTCCACCATCAACTTCTTCAAGACCGGCAAGCATGCGAAGGGATGTTGATTTTCCGCAGCCAGATGGGCCGACGAGAACAAGAAATTCTCCGTCATTTACTGTGAGGTTTAATTTATCTACAGCCGGCTTGGTTGTGCCCGGGTAGATTCGTGATGCGTTTTCAAATACGACTGAAGCCATGAGTTATTCACTCCTTCTCCGGGCGGTACGTGCCCGACGATCCGTTGGATGAAGGTAAAGCACCTCAGACGGAAGTCTGAAGATAGGTAAAGATTAGCCGATACCCTTATGAGTGTGAATACACACGTAGCCAGCCTGGGGGTCCTCCTTCTAGATATTGGCCTCGTCCTGCTCTTTATCATCGTTGCTGGGCTCTTTGTGGCGGCTGAGATCGCCCTGATATCTCTGAGGGAGTCACAGCTGCGTCAGATGCAGGCAAGTGGCGTTCGAGTAAGTCGAACTGCGCGTCTTGCAAAGTTAACAAAAAATCCCAATCGCTTTTTAGCGGCAGCACAAGTTGGAGTTACATTTTGCGGATTTCTCTCTGCGGCGCTTGGCTCTGAAAGATTAGGTACATCTTTTGTTATCCCACAACTTGAGGAATGGGGGCTTTCTCACTCCCTGAGCACAGCTCTTTCTTTATTTGGCCTCACTCTAGTTATTGCCTACATTTCATTAGTAGTTGGAGAGTTAGTACCAAAGCGATTAGCTTTATATCGCAC
>Ga0118677_10006924_pt1 | contig 18972 bp, 14 predicted proteins | sample AliMusrvi5mmetaG_FD_86154 | JGI IMG/M metagenome (GOLD analysis project Ga0118677, IMG submission 86154) | reverse complement strand
CCAGCATCCCCTGGATCACCAATATGCCGCCTTACGGCATGAATTACTCGCGACGATGCAGGCGGTCGGCATTGCCGCCTGAACGACAACATGTTGTCGTAGAAAGGCCCATTAGGGCCTATATTTCATTCAATACGTCAATACGACCTTCATGTGGGACGCGTCGCGCTGGATGGCTTCATAGGCCCGCTGGGCTTCGGTGAACGGGACACGCAGCGATACGAAGCCGTCAACATTGAGCTTGCCCGCCTCGATGAGCCCCAATACGGTGCGCAAGTTGCGACCGCGATCCCACTGCAGTGGCCAGCGGCTCGGACAGTCCCACACGTTCATCGACGCTTTAATGGTGACACGATTGGTAAGGAATTCAGCACATAACATCAAGTCAGTGGCCGGCCCGGGATAATACCCCACCGCTACCACGGTGCCGGCCACACCGCTGACAGCAATAGCATCATTCAAGGCCTTTACGACACCCGAACATTCGATCACGACATCGGGGTGTTTCTTCCCCAGCCGCTGGTAGATTTGCATCCCCGGATGCCCCGCCAGCAGATCGATTGTTTCCACCGGACTTTTCGCTTCCGCCATCTTCCGCCGTCCCGCATTGGGTTCAACCAGAAACACGCGGCCGGCGCCACGCAGGAAGGCCAATTGCACGGTCAACTGCCCCACCATCCCGCCGCCAAAGACCACCACGTGATCACCCAGCTTGATCTCCGCATCCTGCACCGCGGTAAACGCCACTGTGGCCAAACTGAGCATGATGGCATCTTCCGGCCGGGTGGGCGGCGCCAGTTTTACAATCTCGCAATCCTCTGCCTTCAACAATGATGCGGTGCGATGCGGCGTTGGCGAAAAAACCCGATCACCCGGCGCGAATTCACGCACCTCCGGTCCCACCGCGACCACCTCAGAGATGAGGTCATAGCCCGCGTAGCGGAAAGGATAATTGCCGGGGTCCCCCGGTTCTTTGGGCACATAAAAGCGTCCTTCGACGAATTTCATATCCGCGAACTGGCTTTTGCCAAGGAACGTCACCATCTCAGTGCCGTGGCTGATACCGGACAGCAGCGTCCGTGCTTGGAGCTGCCCCGGCCCGGGCGCCGCCAGGTTGACGTCCTCATACGCGACCCGCAGCGGCTCTGCGAAGATCAGGTGTTGCGCCATGTGCATCTCCCCTTTCGTTTCTCACCGAATTCGCTGCCCCGCGCCAAGCCCCTGCTGAATATATCCAGCCTGCGGCATTTCTGGTTAATGGGGAACTGACGGTATTATATTCTACAGGGACATATGATTCATCTCGGGTAACCAGAGCGCTATTCGCTGCGCGAAAAACGCGGGCTGCCGTCCCCCTGAGTTCGTGCAGCACTGTCAAAAAACGTCACCACTTTCTCCCTGATTACTTGAGCCCGCTTTATACACGAAGCGAATATAGCTTCGGCTAACCCGCATCATTCATCACATTTCGAATAATGCCACAAATAGCCCGGCAGTCAATTCGTTCATGAATAATCCGGGCTATACGTAGCATTATTCACGCGTTCATGAATAATGCGGGTGAGCAGGGAATAACGGTTATGGCAGCGAAATTCGCGTGGTGTCGATATCCTGACAGGAGCAAACTTATGATACAGCAGGCACCAACCGACCATTCGCCGCTGGCGGAGCCGATGACGATTTCGTTCTGGCTCTGGAATTATTTTTATGCTATCAAAGATGGTGAGTATTTCCACGATTTGGCGTCGTGCGTCGCCGGTCTGGCGGTGCGCGGGTTCAATACCGTGCGGGTCGATGCGGGAACAGGGCTCTGCCACACGGCCGCGGGTGAACGTCGCGGGGTGATCGAAATGCACGAGCCGTTTCCCGGTTTCAGCACCTTGCGCCAGATGGATCCCCGCACCGACCCGCGCACCCAGGGCGGGTGCCAGGTTGATGTGCTGGAGAAGGTCATCGAGCTCTTCACGCTGGCGCAACGCTTCGATATCCGGGTCATCCTCTCGAGCTGGTTCTATCTGCATACCTTCTGGTTTGTCGATGACGAGTTGGTCGAGGAGTTCTTCGGCGTGCCGGTGGCAGAGCGCTTCCGGCGTTTTGCCGTCGACACCGACCGGCTGCTGGCGGAGTTGAAGGCCCGTGGATTACAGGGGCAAATCGCCTTTGTGGAGATCCAGAACGAATTCGACGGCCTGTTCTACCTGTGGGGGTTAGATAAACTGGGTACGAATGATGAGGAGAAACGCCAGGTGCTCGACGAGTTCCGCCGTTGGCACGAAGAGGCGCTGGCGTTTTTACAGGCGCGTCATCCCGACCTGCTCTTCGCCATCGACACCTGTCATTCCGGCATCGACCGCGCCATGCTGCCGCGCAATGCCGAGGTGTGGAACTACCACATGTATTATGCCTGGGGCGTCTATACGGATGTGTTTGAATCCCCGGTCTATGATCCCGATTTCGACTTTGCGCAGGCCAATGCGCACCCGGTGGTCGGGCCGTTTTTGCGCCGGCCGCTGCTGCCGATTGAAGACGTGCGCGCTTGCCGGAAATATCTGCCCTATGTCGGCTTTGACTGGCCGACCCGCGTGTGGCTCTTCAATAACCTGGATGCGCAGGCGTTGCCCGAGTTGGAACACCGGCTGGCGGACCGCCTGGTGTGCGACCTCGATATGTATAAGCAGAGAATCGACACGGCTATTCAACACGCGGCGGATACCTGTGCCGCGCTCTTCCCGCAGATCGCCTTGGTGGTGGGGGAAGGGACCACCTATTGCGCCCATCCCGACATGCGCTGGGAAGAGGAATCCGCGGCGTATTGGGAGTTGGTGGACTACGCCACCCGTCGCTTCCGCGACGAAGGCTACTGGGGCTGCGTGCCACGCACCAACTCCGGCCCCGAAGACCCTTCCTGGCGTGAATACCCCGAGCGACTGCGCGCGGCCACGGCGCGCTTTTTGGAACGGTGAGTGGGAGAAGGCATTATGGTGGGAAGCCATTGAGCAGGTAATCCTGCCAGCGGAGAAAGTCGATGCCGGCACGTTCCGCCGCGGTTCGGTTGGCTTCTTCGCCGATGATGAGCGGACGGAATTCACGATATCGTGCGACAAAGGCCATCAAGCCGTGAAGGTCATGCAGGGAAAACCCACCACTTTTAATTTCGACTGCCCAGCGACCACCGTGTCCCATGACGACCATATCTACCTCGTGTGGCTCTTCACGCCAATACGAAACCTGATAACCGGTATTGACCGCCGCGGCGAGACAGGCATTCTCCAACCAGTGCCCCCAGCGTTTCGGGTCTTGTGCGGCGGTCGGAGGCTCGGAATCGGAATAGGCGGTGAGAAACGCATTGGATAGCGGAACCAATTTTGGTGGTGAAGCACGGCGACGCATTTCGCGCTCCGAGTATTTATCGAGGGTCGCTAACAGGTACGCCTCGCCTAACACCGCCAGATAATGCGCGATAGTAGGAAGTGTGCCTTTCTCCAGCAGCATGGCCGCCAGTTTTTGTAAGGAAATAATCTCACCTGGTTGCGCGCTGGCGATGCTGTTGATTTGCCGGAGCAGCGCGGGCTTCTGAATGTGATCCAACAAGAGCAGGTCGCGATTGAGCGCGGGATCAAGGATCGCCTGCAAAATATATTCACGCCAGCGCGCATAGTCATGTCGGCGTGTCAATTCACCGGGGAAGGCTCCATAGCGGATATAAACCTCGGCGGCCTCGTCGGGAGGCAAATGAAACGCCTGGGAGATATCCCACGCCGTCCAATGGCGTAAGGTGAGCAACTCAAAGCGTCCCGCTAACTCGTTGCGTGCCCCGGTGGTAAGGGGGAGCGCGGCAGAACCAGAGATGACAATCTGCAGCGGGAGCTGTTCACGACAAACCTCATCGTAGGCGACTTTGACCACACGCGCCCAATGAGGCATGGAGTGGATTTCGTCGACGATCAACAGCGTCTTCCCCGTGCGTGCCAGCCGTAACGCGTGTTCCCACTGGATCGACCACCATCCTGGCGTCGCGACCTCTTCGACATCAGCGGCCCGATAAATAGCACGCGCGCCGAAATCGCGCACCAGTTCCAGCAGGAGCGTGGTTTTCCCGACCTGGCGCGGACCCGTGAGCATTTGAATTCGCGTCCCGTCATCCGTGAGTACTCGCTCGCGCAACCGTTCTCGCGTGATGAAATAACCGCCATCCATAATTGTAACTCCGTAACCCGCATTCTTCATGAACACATGAAGAATGCTTCTGTGAGCCAGAGCTTTATTCGCTTCGCGAATAAAGCGGGGGTAATGATTATTACGTTTCAGTATAATAATTATTTCAATACTGGTCAACAATACTCGATTCGCGTACTTCCGGCGCCGCTTCCAGCGCGTCATCCACCGGGCTTACTGTGGCATGATTCGAAATGTTATGAATAATGCAGGATAGCCGGACCTTTATGAAGGAATCATGCTACTCCGCATTATTCATGAACGCATAAATACTGCTTGGTTAACCAAAGCTTTTATTCGCTTCGAAAAAACGGGGTAGTGGAGTTCACTTGCCGTCAGGAGTATAATAAACACGAAATTACCATGCCATTCATTGCTGATTTGCATATCCACTCGAAATATTCGCGGGCCACGTCGCCGGAGTTGTGTTTTGAGCAACTTTCGCTCTGGGGACGGCGGAAGGGGATTGCCCTGGTCGGCAGCGGGGACTGCACGCATCCGGGATGGCTGGCGGAGATGCGGGAGAAGCTCGTTCCGGACGGTGATGGGCTGTTGCGCTTGAAAGAGGCGCCTGAGGCCCCCGCGGAAGTTCCGCCGGGTGAGGATGTCCGCTTTCTGGTAACCGGCGAGGTGAGCACCATCTACAAAGCGGGGGGCGCCACGCGCAAAGTGCATCACCTCATTTGCTTGCCCGGTCTGGAGGAGGCGACACGCTTCGCGGCGCGGCTGGAGCGTATCGGCAATATTGCCTCGGACGGGCGACCCATTCTCGGACTGGATTCACGCGACCTGCTGGAAACACTCCTCGAGGTGTCGCCGCGGGCCGTGCTCATCCCCGCACACATCTGGACCCCGTGGTTTTCCGTCCTCGGTTCGAAGTCCGGTTTCGATTCCATCGAGGAGTGCTACCGCGACCTGGCGCCGCAGATCTTTGCACTGGAGACCGGTCTTTCCTCAGATCCAGCTATGAATTGGATGGTGTCCCGGCTGGATCGCTATACCCTGGTGAGCAATTCAGACGCCCATTCGCCCGGGAAGCTGGGGCGTGAAGCCAATCTGTTCACCGGTGAGATGGGGTATACCGCGATCATGCGTGCGCTGGCCCGTGAAGCGCCGGACAATTTCCTCGGCACAATCGAATTCTTTCCCGAGGAAGGGAAATACCACTTCGACGGACATCGCAAGTGTCACTTTTCCTGCGCTCCCGAGGAGAGCAAAGCACTGAATGGGCACTGCCCCACATGCGGCGGCGCGCTCACCCTGGGGGTGGAATACCGGGTTCTTGAGCTGGCCGACCGGCCGCGCGGAGTGCTGCCGGCGCATGCGCCGCCGTTCACCAGCCTCCTGTCGCTGTCGCAAATTCTCGCCGAAGTGTGGGAAGCCTCGCCCACCAGCGCGCGGGTGCAGCAGCATTATCACAAATTACTGACCGAGGTGGGTCCGGAACTCTATGTCCTGATGCGCGCGGAACACGCGCAACTTGCGGCGGCAGGTGGAGAACTCTTCGCGTTGGCGGTGGATCGCGTGCGCGCCGGCGCAGTACACACCACCCCGGGTTATGATGGCGAATATGGTACGGTGCAAGTGTTTACCGACGAAGAGCGCGCTGATGTGGTGGGCCAGGTGCAACTCTTCGCTGGTCTGTCGCCGTTGCCGGTGAAACGAAAAATCAAGCGCCAGCCACAGGAAACACCTATAGAACCCGCGCCCGCGCCGTCGGTGGCGTCTGGTCTCAGCCCGGAGCAACAACGCGCGGTGCAGCATCCGCCAGGCCCATTGCTCATCGTTGCGGGACCGGGGGCGGGCAAAACGCGCACGTTAGTGGAGCGTATTGCCTGGCTGGTGGCGCAACAACGCGTACTGCCATCCACCATCCTCGCGCTTACCTTCTCCAACCGCGCGGCACGGGAGATGGCAGAGCGTTTGGCGGCGCGATTTGTTGACGACGGACTACCGGATTCCGACCAACCCACCGTGGCAACCTTTCATAAATTGGGCTTCCGCATCATCAGCGAACATCGTGAAGCGTTGGGGTTGCCGGCGTCGTTGATGATCCTCCCTGAAGAGGAGGCGACGGCGTTGTTGACCGCGAGCGCCACGGAGGGCATTGCCGATCTGGACGCGCTGGAACGCACCCTCGCCACGCTGTTCACCGCGACAGCCGGCACGCCGGACGCGCTACGCGCGACGGCGGAACAGGCGCGGCAAGTGGCCCCGTCCTACGCCGCGCGCAAACGCGAGCGCGGCGTGCTGGACTTCACGGATCTGCTGCTGTTGCCCCTGCTGCTGCTGGCGGAAGACGCGATAGTGCGTACGGCGTATCAGCAACGCTGGCCGCATATCTTTGTCGACGAATACCAGGATGTCAACGTCTTGCAATACCTGTTGTTGCGCCTGCTCTGTCCCGCCGGCAGCAACCTGTGCGCCATCGGCGACCCGGACCAGGCGATCTATGGCTTTCGGGGAGCGGATGTGCGCTACTTCCTGCGTTTCCGCCAGGATTATCCCGACGCCGGCATGATCGCCCTCACACGCAATTACCGGTCCAGTCGCACCATCGTCCGCGCCAGCACGCAAGTCATCGATCGCGACAGCCTGCTGGGTCGACGCGAACTGTGGAGCGATCGACCCGGCCCAACCCAGGTCGAAATGGCGGCATTACCCTCGCCGGCCGCAGAGGCGGAATATGTGGTGCAGACGATCGAGGGTTTACTTGGTGGTATCAGCCATTTCTCGGTCGATTCCGGACGCGGTGGCCATGGGGTGGGACAGACACTGGGATTCAGCGATATCGCCGTGCTCTACCGGACCCACGCAGTAGGCGAGGAGGTGCAGCACGCCCTGCAGCGTAGCGGCATCCCCTACCAGCGCGCCGCGCGGAAGGATCTCTTTCAACGGGCTGATATCCGTGCCGTGCTCGCACACATGGCGCTGGTCGATCCGGCTCTTCCGCCGGTGCGTGCGCTGCTGGAGGCCTGTCTGGCGACGGGTATCACCGAAGAGCAACTGGCGTACGGGCCGTGGCCGGCGCTGTTGGGACACGCCCGGCAAACCGAGAATCTGGCCACTTTTTTTCACAGTCTCAATTTCGAGCGCGACATCGACCTCTATGACCCCCGTGCGTCACGAGTGGCCTTAATGACCGTCCACGCGGCGAAAGGGCTGGAGTGGGAGGCGGTCTTTCTCATCGGCTGCGAAGAAGGGCGGTTCCCGCACCCCGCGGCGCCGGAAGACGAAGAGCGACGCCTCTTCTACGTCGGCATGACGCGTGCGCGGTTGCATTTGTACTTGAGCTACGCCCAGACGCGGATGGTGCAGGGAGAACGCCGCACCATGCGCCCCTCACCCTTCCTTCAGGATATCGCTTCCGAACTCCTCCACCAGACCTTTCCTTTTGCCGACCGCGCACGACCACGGCACACGCAACTGGCATTGACGGACTTGTTCGGGGAGTGAAAGGACAGCCACCACCGTTGCATGCTTACAAAGTGGTGGTTATCCTGACTATTCAAAGCATTATTCATGAATACATGAATAATGCGGGCTAGAATCCCCCGGATATGATGAAGGTCGGGTTGAAGTACGTCTTGTGCGCAATGACACCCTGGAAGGAATACCCTTCGCGTAGTTCAAAACTGGCATTCATGCCAAAGGGCGCCTGGTAGGTGCGATACCCCAGACCGACGCCGGCTTCAATGCGATTGTTAATGCCGTTGCTGCCGGATGCCGAACCATTGAGTTGTCCTACGCCATACGCCCACAAGCGGGAGTTTCCTTCCTGATGCAGGACTTTGCCATCGCGGACGCGCATTGTCAGATAGGTGTCGGCGGTGTCCGGGTTGTTGACCCAGGTCAAGTCGCCGTAGAAATCGAGCACCTTATCTTTCTTCTTGCCAAAATCCCATTCATTGAAGCCCGCCAGCCCCAGTCGTTCCTCATCTGTCCCTTTGCTGTTGCCGGTCAACACATGACCGACCTGAGCGAAACCGTACCACGCCTCGCCGGGGAGCCAGTAGCGTAAGCCGGCGGAAATGGTTAAGCCGCGGGCGGAATACTGGTACAGGGCATCAGAGCCATGGGTATCCGACCAGGCATTTTGTATCTGTCCATACACCCCATACGCACCTTTGCGTGCGCCGAAGGTATACTGCTGCATGGACGAGACGCCGGTAAGCTGAGTCACCACGCCATCGACATAGAGCGAGTGGAAGAATTTGATGGGTTCATCCGATGCCAACGTGGTCTGCGACCATGACGCCGGCATGGCTAACACGAGTGCCGCCAGGAAGATCCATCCGGTCCGTAATGAAAACATCGATAACCTCCTTGCCGCAGGCAGTGATCATGGAGACGATGCTCAGGCATCGCGCCATCTCATAGCGCCTTTCCGGCTGGTAATAGTTCCACGGTGTGACAGAAAGAATTTACCGTGGCATATCATCATGTGCTGCCACATTATTCCACATCTTTCCGCATCCGCACCACGCCCTTGCGAGACGTTTCCGATTCACGCCAGCCGGCACCCTTCGATACGTTAATTTCCCCGCGAAGGACACGTCAGCTATCTCACATAGTTCGGCAGTTATCTCACAATTGATTGACCGAAAAGCGTCAAATCTGCTATGCTCTGCAGGCGACTCAGGATATTGCCACAGCTCCACCCCGCGTTATTCATGAACACATGAATAATGCTTTGGCTACCTGTCAAATAGGCGTGTTGAGGTTCGGATATGAAAGCTGCCGTCATTCAATCCCCCGGCGTGATTGTCGTCGAGGATGTGCCTATGCCCCAACCGGCGCCCGGGGAAGTGCTGCTGCGTGTGGAAGCCTGCGCCTTGTGCGGCACTGACCAGCGCGTGTTGAAAGGCGAGAAGCACGTCGATGTACCGATTGTCGGCCACGAGATCACCGGCACGGCAACGGCACTTGGCGACGGCGTGACCGGCGTGGAACTCGGTGCGCGGTTCGCCATTCAAACGGTCATCGGGTGTGGGCACTGCCCGATGTGCGCCATCCATCGCGAAAACCTCTGTGAACGCGGCTTCGGCGCTATCGGCTACCAGTGGAATGGCGGGTTCGCTGAGTATATGATCATGCCGAAGATCGGGGTGGACCAGGGATGTCTGATTCCCATCCCCGCGGATCTTGATGCCGGCGTCGGTACGCTGCTGGAGCCGCTAAGCTGCTGCATCAACGGCATGCGTTGTATCCCCATGGAAGATGCCGAACAGGTGCTGGTCTTCGGAGGCGGCATCATCGGCGTGCTTAATGCGCTGGTCGCGCGTGCGCGGGGGGCGAAGACGATTACAATCATGGATGTCTCCGCGGAACGCCTGGCGCTGTTGCGGCGCTTGGGCCTCCCCTTCGACCATTTTGTCAACAGCGCCACGACGGATCCCGGCGCCTGGGTGAAGGAACACACCCAGGATCGCGGCGTTGATGTGGTGGTGGTGGCGGCCTCAGTGAAGTCGCTGGTGCCCGCCGGTCTCGCGTTGCTGGCACGCGACGGCCATCTCTCTATCTTCGCCGGCATGCCCAAGTCCGATCCGGTGTCGCCGATCGACCTGAATCTCATCCACTATCCCGAGTTGCATGTGCACGGCGCCAATAGCTCGGTGCGCCGGGATTACCTGGAAGCCGGCGCGTTGCTGCAATCCGGGAAAATTAACGGCCATCAACTCGTCACCCACACCTTTCCGCTGGTGCAATTCACCGACGCCGTGGCCGTGCAGGGTAACCCGGCGTCCGGGGCGTTGAAAGTTATCATTGTGCCATGAGCACCGCGTTTGCCACCCCTGTCATGCCGGATGCCGAGGCGTTTGTGCGGTGCCTGCACCGCACAGGTACGCCCGCCCGCGTGCATGTCATCGAGCTCTTCCTCGATCCCGAAGTGCAGGAAGCGGTGTGCGCACGGTTCGACTTACTGGCAGGATTGGATCCCCGAGATCCGGCCTTCCCACTACAGCGACAGATCCGCATTCAGCAGATGCTGGGCTATGACTACGTGCGCTGTGGGGTGGACGGCATGACGTTGCCCGGCTTGCGCAATCTGGTAGTGGACGGCCGGCACTACGCCAATGAACACTGCGGGCCCATCACGAATTGGGACGAATTCGCGCGCTACCCCTGGCCCGATCCGGCGCAGGCCACCACCCGCGCGCTGGCCTGGTATGAAACACATTTGCCCGATGGCATGTGTTTGATCGGCAGTGGCGGTTTCGGCCATTTCTACGAGTGGCTGAGCTTTCTCATGGGATATGAGACACTCTGCTATGCCCTGTATGAAGACCGTGCACTAGTAGCCGCCATTTGCGCTAAGGTGCTGGAAATCAATGAGCAGCTTCTCGCTATAATGTTGCAGTTCTCGCGGGTGCGGGTGATCTGGGGCAGTGATGACCTGGGATTCCGCACCGGCACCCTCATTAGCCCGGAAGATCTGCGCGAGCTGATTCTCCCCGGACACCAGGCAATGGCGGCGCGCGCGCATGCCGCGGGGCGCCTCTACCTGCTGCATTCCTGCGGCAACCTGTCCGCCATCATGGACGACCTCATCGATACCGTGGGCATCGACGGCAAGCATTCCTTTGAAGACACCATTGAATCGGTGAACACGGCCAAGGACCTATATGGATCGCGTATCGCCCTCCTCGGCGGCCTGGACATCGACTTCCTCTGCCGGGCGGATGAAGCGCACATCCGCCAGCGCGTGCGCGAGACATTATCCCACTGCCTGCCGGGCGGCGGCTACTGCCTGGGCACCGGCAACAGTGTCGCCAATTACCTGCCGCTGGAGAATTATCTAACGATGCTCGATGAGGGACGACGGTTTGCCGGATAAGCTGCGTGCCCGGTGTGGCAACCTAGCCTTATAGGGACAAGCTCTATTTTGCATCCCCGATCTTCCATTCACCGATGCCGGCCGACTTGTCCGGTTTCAGTTGCACCAGCAAGCGTAATGCCGTGGTGGCGATGGGGGTAAAGCGCACGATATTATATCGATCTTTATCTACGCCGTAGGGATCGAGTGCCTGCACCGGCTTCCACCCGTCGCTACTCCAATAAATGAGCTGCCAGCTTTGCGGCAACGCCAGACCGCCACCGTCGTCCATCCAATAGACCGCGACGCTGGTGAGGGTGCGAGGGATGATGAAATCGTAGCCCACCCATTCCGCCGTGCCTTTGTGATCCCACCAGGTCATGCGCGGTATGGAGCCATCGGTTGAGCACGCGAGTTCTTTCCCATCACAAAGGGCTTCGACACTATCCGACCAGCAACAATAGGAGGCTACGGGAATCGGACGCGCTATGCCTGCTGTTGGAATGCCGTTGGCCTGTGCTGTCAAGTCGAAACAGACCACGCCGTCGTCCGTCAACCGCAGGTACAGACGGCCATTGGCGATGACGGGCGACGCCCACAACTTGCCGTTGACCGCAATACTGGCGAGTGGTTTGCCGTTCTGTGCATTGAGCATGGTCAGGCGTTTCCCCTTGTTCCCCAACAGAATGAGTTTGCCATCCGCCAGCAATGGAGACGAGTATTCCGGATCGGGAATCACGCGTTCCCAGAGATGCTTGCCGGTCTCCAGGTCGTAACAGATGCAGGCCGGTTGTCCGGCGGCCAGTTGGCGACCGGCGGCAAACACGCGCCCTCCGTCGAGTACCGGACTGCTGTAGGGGTCAAAGTATGGTGCTTCCCACAGGAGTTGTGGACCGTTCGTGGTCAACCGATAGGCGCCCAGTTTGCCGTGCCAGCAGACAGCCAGGATGTCGTCACGCAGGGCGGGCGTCGGCGTATAGTCAAATCCCATCCCATTTCCCGGTGCGTCCCAGAGTACCGCGCCGGTCAGCGCGTCGACACAACACATGCGCGAAAACCCACAATACACCAGGTATGGCTTCCCTTCATACAGCCAAAGGGTCGGGGTGGTCATAGTGCCGGAATAGCCCCCGGATTCCGGTGCGTTCCACAATACCTTCCCGGTGGCAGCCTCGAAGCCGAAACATGGCCCGAGCATGGTCGCGGCGATGCCCTTCACCAGGAGAAACGAGGAGGAAACTTCCTGATTGGGCATGCGGACCGCACTATCTTTTGCCGGCACACCGGTGTCCTGTTTCCAGATAAGGTTGCCGGTCTTGGCGTCCAGGCAATAGGTCATGCGCGCACCGTTGACAAAGAGCCGACCGTCGACCACACAGGGAGTTGATGAGGCGCCGTGCATCACATCGCGCGAGGGGAAGCGCTGCACCCAACTGGTAGCGCCGGTCTGGGCATCCAGGCAGATCACCATCTCCTGCTTGCGTGTTTTATCGTGTATGAATTGATAGACGCGACCTTCGGCGATGACCGGGCAACTGTGTCCGCCGGCATAGGGACCGGGAGCGACAGAAATGGGGTGTACTTCCCATAACTTCTTCGGCCCACTGGCTGGCCAGGCACTCGCCAGCGGTGGGCTGACCGGGTCGACGCCGGTGCGCGACGGGCCGCGCCATTGCGGCCAATCCGCCCCGGGCGGAGGCGGGTTGGCCAACAAGGCCGGTTGTACCGCCAGACGGCGAACAGCGGTCGCCGTCATTCCGTCCGCATCGGTCACCTTCACGGTGAACGTCTGCATCTCGGCCCCGGCGGGCGTTCCAGTGATCGCGCCATCCTGTCCCAGTGTTAACCCCTCCGGCAATTTGCCGGCCGTGAGTTGATAGGCCACGGGTTCCGCACCCCGGTTTTGCGTCAACCCCTGGAAATAGGCGGCGCCGGCGGTAGCCGGCGCGAGTGCCGACGGTTCGATGCTGATCGCGGGGTCGAAGGGATCATCGGTGAAGATGAGGTCGTCCAGTGTGATGAATCCCCAACCGTCACTGGACAGGTCCACAATTTCAAATTTGGCCTGTTGCCCTTGATATTGGTTCAGATCCCAACAGCAGGTATTCAAGCGGATAGTCCCACACCCGGTGGCCGCCACGTATTGCTTGCCAATCCACAGACGAAGCTCACACTTCCCCGGCATTCTACCGCCACCGATGGCAAAACGCAGATAGCGGCGGGGGATGGTGAATGGTGGCGAGGTAAGTGTCCCCTGTGCTCCATCCCCGGCGGGTCGGCTGCACAACAATCGCTTGCCCGAGTATCCGGGGCACACGAGTTCCGCGGGTTCCGGGATGGAAGTCGCCAGCATCGGATTATCGGCGAACGCCGTGCCAGTCGTGGTCCATTGGGCCAGCGGTTTCTCGCAGTCCGTCACCAGCATGGGTGGGCGTATCTCGCCGTCTGGACCATCACTGAAGACGATATGATCAACCAGGATATAACCCCATCCCCCCTCGGTGTGATCGACGATTTCAATATGCGCTTGCTGACCGGTCCACGCCGACACATCCCAGCGCACCAGGCGCAACCATTCGCTTTCCATCCCCGTGGCTTGGCGGCATGGCGCGTCATTCACCACCAACCGCACTTCGCATTTACCGGGAGTATAGCCGCCATAGCCCCCACCGACGAGTAATTGAATAAAACGGCGGGTTATGGTAAATGTCGGCGAAGTGAGGACCCCCTGCCCTTTATCGAGTCCGTGGTAGGAATTCGCCAACCGCTGCCCGAAAAACCCGATCACGGGGCTCTGGTTGGGCAACGTACCTGCCGTCGTCCCATCAGGGCCGAAGGCGTCCCCGGTGATAGTCCATCCCTGCAGTGGCTTTTCAAAATCTTCAAAGATGATGTCAGGCGCTGCCCATAGTGGACAGGCCGTCACCAGTGTTGCACAGAGACAAAGAAGCCTGAGAAAATGTCTGGGGGTGCGTCGCATGCTGATACCTCCAGTGAATGTTTCTGCCGGTATTTTCATGGTTCTTTGCGTGGGGAAATGTGCGAAGTCGTGCACCTGTTGAAGGATGCACTCCCGCCTTATTCATGAACGCATGAATAAAGCACTACCTCGTCAACGCAACAGCCGGGGGTTACGGTTGTGCAATCCGGTACCCCAGTGCCAGAATCATTTTCAGTGTTTCCATCGCGGTGTTTCGATCGTATTGTTTCTCCGAATCCGGCAATTCTTCGTAGGGAACCAGACAGGGATTTTCCCTTTTCGCGTCGTCTCGCGCGGGACCATAGCGCCAGCCTTCGGCAATCCGCAGTTGCGCCCAATGTTCGTGGGCGTTCTTCGCCAGCAATTCGGTCAGCGCGACGATTTCCGGGGCTAACGCCACCGCGCTGGTATCCAGGGGTTGTGGTGTATAGGTCATCAGCCATCTCCATCTGCTATGCCCGTTTGGGCTCCCGTAAACTGCACTGGTATGTTATTTCGCGCTCTGTCGGCGAAATCCTGTCATCCGGATGTGGTGATCAGGCCTTTAAAATGCCGCAGCGGTATGGAATAACGGGATGTGAAGACACGTTACATTCGTTTACTACTGCCGGTCGCCGCGTTTCTGTTGCTGGCGTTGTGGATTCGCGCGACGGTATCATTGGATAGTGCGCATTGCGTCAAACCCAAGTTCCTCGATGGTCGTTTGACCGATTGGCGGGAACCCTACATCCTGCTTGCCGGGTGGGCCTGGCATGCGGAAGAGGGGCGGACGCCGGTCTACGGGGGAACGACAGACTGTTCGGCGACCTTGCGCACGGCGTGGGACGCCAAAGGTCTTTATCTCGCCATCGCCGTGGTCGACGATGTCTTTCGTCCTGCAAAGATGCCCCCATTCGACGGCGGAGATTGCGTCATGCTGCGCGTCGAATCCGCCGTAGCGCGCCCCGGGGAAGCACCCGCGGAATTTGTCGTTCCCTGGGCCTCACCGGTGGGCGCTTATCGTCGCGAGGCGTCGGGCGAGTTAGTCAAGGCAACCGGCGTGCGCATCGGCGCTGCTCGCGCCAATTTACCGCTCCCGGCGACACTGCCGCCGGGGGAAGCGGGAAAAACACCCGCAACCGGGCTCACCAAGGTGTGGTATGAGATGATGATCCCCTGGTCTGCCATCCCCGGCGCTTCATCCGCGATTCCACAGGCGTTGAATCTGGAGATGGATGTCCTCGATGATGACGGCGACGGTCTGCGCGGTCGGCTGCACTGGCACGGGCAGCCCAGACTGTTGCACGTGGTGCCCGGCATGGGACTCGTGCTACCGACGACGATGAAAAAAATACCGTTATCCCCCGCGAATCGTTCCGCGCAGTGATATAATAAGAGCGGAGTTGGAACCGGGAAGGGTACCACAATGGTGCAGCCAACATGCGATGATGATTGGCATCCGCTGCCAGGTTCCTGGGAAGAGGCTGTAGACCCGTTCGAGGTACAGCAGGCGCACAGCCTCCTGGATTCGTCGTGTCGCGAGACCGATAGCGACGAGGCACGGCGCAACCGGCAAGACGAGGTGGCATCGTCCAGTCAATCCGTACAGTTCTAGCCCGCTTTGTTCGTGAAGCGAATAAAGCATCAGCAAATTCGCCGACGGATGTTGGAACAGAGGCCTTTCGCCGACCCACGGAACGACTGACTGCTCGGTCCCGCGGCAAGACCGACTGCGGGCGGGTTGTTTGTCGTCTTTTCCCTTCTACCCACGTTTCAGGTATACACAGACGCTGTTGGTTCCGGCGCAGCCGGGTGAGGAGAGATACCCTTGCGGTGGCATTTTTGGCTCGGGATGGGTGTCGGGGTGACCGCGGGGGTGCTGACCCGCATCGGAATGCGCAATAGCCGCCGGTTAACGGTGACCCAGCATACCGTCTTCATCCCGGAGCTACCGGAGGCCTTCGATGGCTTCCGACTGTTACAACTGAGTGATCTCCACCTGCCCCGCCGCGATACGATGGGCGCGCGATTACTCGCATTGGTCGCGGAGTTGGCGCCGGATGCGGTCTGCCTGACCGGCGATTATGCCTTCACCGCGCTCTCGCTGGCGGAGGTTGACACATTCTTCTCCCAACTGGCCAGCTTCCCTCACGTATTCGCCATTTACGGCAATGCCGATTACCGACCTGATATCACCAATGTTGCGCGCCAGGCGTGGACACGGTATTTCCCTTTCCTCACCAATACAGCGCTCAGCCTCATGCGCGGCGATCAAGCGCTGTGGATTGCCGGCGTTGATGACCCGCATCATGGGCAGGATAACCTTGCCGCAGCGATGGCCCCGGTGCCCATCGATGCGCCGGTGATCCTGCTTGCGCACTCACCGGAGATCATTCAGCGCCGTCTGGACCCACGCATTCGTCTCATTCTGACCGGCCATACTCACGGGGGGCAAATATGCCTGCCCAACGGCATCGCATTGTACAACAATACGACTTTGCCCGCCCTCTTTGCCTCCGGTCGTCATCGCGTCGCGCAGGCCGACCTCTATGTCAGCCGCGGCATCGGCTCTACCCGCCTTCCACTGCGTTTCGGTTGTTTGCCGGAAGTCTCCGTCTTCACATTGCGACGGGGAACGACGGCCAGTTAACACCCACATACTCTGCTTCCGTAACCCGGCGAAAGGTAAATCCTGGTTATCCCGTTCACCTCAACGCTACTGCTACACCAAAAAAATTTGCTGTCCCGGATTATTCATGAAGAAATCGACTGCCGGGCTAACTGTGGCATTATTCGAAATGTTATGAATAATGCAGGGGTGGGTTTGACAGGGGGATATTGTTGGGGTATACTATTTCCGTCTAAACATGTCGGAAAGCTTAGTTATTGATATTCAATGGTCTCAAGCACATCCGGCAGCAGAAAGGAGTCGATATGGCAGATTGGTTTGCTGATAACTCACTCAGCATCGGACACACGCCGTTGGTGCGCATCAATCATATCACCGAAGGCGCTGGGGCAACGATACTGGCGAAAATCGAGGGGCGGAACCCCGCCTATTCCGTGAAATGCCGTATCGGGGCCGCGATGATCTGGGATGCGGAAGAACGCGGTGTGCTGGGCCCCGGTAAAGAGATTGTCGAACCGACCAGCGGCAATACCGGCATCGCGCTGGCCTATGTTGCCGCGGCGCGCGGGTATCCCATTACGCTGACCATGCCGGAAACGATGAGCATCGAACGCCGTCGTGTGTTAGCTATATTGGGGGCAAAGTTGGTGCTTACTGAGGGGGCTAAGGGGATGAAGGGGGCCATTGCTAAGGCGGAAGAACTGCATGCCGCCGACCCGGAGCGTTACTTTCTACCCCAACAATTCAAAAATCCGGCTAATCCGGCAATTCATGCACGGACTACCGGTCCCGAAATATGGGAAGACACTGACGGCGCCATTGATATCCTGGTGTCCGGCGTCGGCACTGGCGGCACCATCACGGGTATTTCCCGTTATATCAAACAGGATAGGGGAAAAAGGATCCTATCGGTGGCGGTAGAGCCAGAAGAGTCGCCGGTGCTAACGCAGACGCGCGACGGCCTGGAGATCAAACCTGGCCCGCACAAGATTCAGGGGATCGGCGCCGGATTTGTCCCGGCGGTACTCGACCTGTCGCTGGTGGACCGTATTGAAACCGTCAACAGCGCGACCGCCATCGCCTATGCCCGACGGCTTGCCCGGGAAGAGGGACTTCTGGTAGGTATTTCCAGCGGTGGCGCCTTCGCCGTGGCGGACCGTCTGGCTCGTTTGGAGGAATTTGCGGGGAAAACAATCGTGGTAATCCTGCCGGACGGGGCGGAACGCTACCTCAGCACCCAGTTATTCGACGGCATCGGGGGAGAATAACTCGTTGGATTGGAGTGTCTGCCGTCGTTGCAGTTGTCGCCGTAGCGCTTGTCGCTACGGCGACTTTTTGACACTGTCTCGCATAAGGTATGCGATCATGGATCATGCGGGATAGACGCCGCTCTCGTTCAATAATTACTCAGGACTTTCTCTCTGAAAGTGGCGTCAAGTACCCTGTGTTATATTGGGGACAGCCCCCATTGTCCCCAATATCTTATACAATCCCCTTGCCGTATCCCCTCGGGCTTGCTATACTGCGGTATGGCTCGCACCGCGCGGATTGTTGTGCCCGGCTGCCCGCACCATCTCACGCAGCGGGGGAATCAGCGCCGGCAGGTCTTCTTCGCTGCCGCGGACTACCGGCGGTATCTCGCCTTGCTCGGGGAGCTCGCCGGGCGCTATGGCGTGCGGGTGCAGGGGTATTGCTTGATGCCCAACCACGTGCATCTCATCCCCGTGCCGGCGACGGCGGATGCCCTGGGGCGGGCGATCGGGCAGCTCAACCAGCGCTATAGCCAACTGTTGAACCTGCGCGAGGGGCTGACCGGCCATCGCTGGCACAACCGCTTTTTCTCCTGCCCGTTGGATGACACGTATTTTCTCCGCGCCTTACGCTATGTCGAACGCAACGCCGCCCGCGCCCCCCTCGTCGAGCACCCCTGGGACTACTCCTGGTCCAGCGCGCGCGCCCACGATACTGGCGACGACCCCACCGGCCTGCTCGACCTCCCCGGGTGGGCGGAGACCTGGCCCGGGGACAGTTGGCGGGAATTCCTGGCGCTGCCGGAGGCGCCGGGCGAAGCGGAGACCTTCCGTCTGGCCACCAGCATCGGCCGTCCCCTCGGCACCGACGCCTTTCTCGACCGCCTGGAGCAACACACCAGTCGTCGCCTGCGCCCCTTGCCCGTGGGACGCCCGAAGAAGGAACACGAGAAGGAGAAGAGCTCGCATGAAGAGTAAAAATCGGGGACACTGGGGGGAGGTAATTGCAGAATCCCCGCTTTTCTGTTCGTGCCGTCTCGTCATTTCGCGTTTTTTGCGCCGTGACGGTGCGGTGGCTTGGTCGTGTGCGCGCCCGTTGTCC
>Ga0118677_10003044_pt2 | contig 18972 bp, 13 predicted proteins | sample AliMusrvi5mmetaG_FD_86154 | JGI IMG/M metagenome (GOLD analysis project Ga0118677, IMG submission 86154) | reverse complement strand
CCTGGTCGACATTTTGAACCCCGACCGGATCGTCATTGGTGGCCTGGCCATGCGGCTCGGCGATACGCTGCTCGAACCTGCCCGCGAGTCTCTCGCTGAAGAAGCACTGGCTCCGGCCCTGGCCATTTGCACCGTCGTTCCCGCCACACTCGGCGAGAGCATCGGCGATGTGGCCGCACTCTGCATCGCAATGGATGCTGGCGCTCAGAAGAGCGCTTGAACCGTGAAGGGGATCATTCTGGCATGAGCAGCATTTCAAAAGCGCTTCAAGAATCAATGTCCGTTCTCGCGTCGCTTGAGGAACTGGAACCCGCGTTGGCGCGCTCCGTTTACAAGTGTGCTGTCAGCCTCAAAGGCGGAGGCAAATTGCTCATCTGCGGCAACGGCGGCAGCGCCGCTGAAGCCATGCACCTGGTGGGCGAACTGGTAGGCCGATACAAGAAAGATCGCGCGCCACTCGCAGCCATCTCCCTGGGAACCGATCCGGCGCTTACCACCTGTGTGGGCAACGACTACAGCTACGAGGAGATTTTCTCCCGCCAGGTGCGCGGCTTGGGCCGACCCGGCGATGTGCTCATTGCCTTCACCACCAGCGGGCGTTCGCCCAACGTGATTCATGCTCTAAAAGCAGCGAAGGAAATGGGAATCGAATCCGTCGCTTTCCTGGGCAAGGATGGCGGCCCCGCACTGGCGCTGGCCAATGAGGCCCTCGTTGTGCGGCACACCGATACCGCCCGCATTCAGGAGGGCCATCAATTCCTGATGCACAGCTTTATGGACTTGCTTGAAGTTGCCGTTGCCGAGCCGAACGCAAAACTCTGATTCCTTTTAAGAGGGAACCTGAATTTCTTTTTGACCTCCCATCGTCCCGATCTGGAAGGGCTGGCCGATGGGATGCATGTTCAGTGGTAACAAGGAGAATCATGGACCGTTCAAGTAACAAATCATCGAATAGCCTGACGCGCCGCAGTGTTCTTCAATTGCCGGTCATCTGCTGGCTGACTTCCCTTTTTAAGGGGACCTCCGTTGCCAAGGCGCTTTCTGCTCAACCGTGGAGCGCGGGTGGCTCTCTGGCTCGTCGCGCAACAAGCCTCAACGGGCCATGGAGCCTTACCTACGGCCCGTTGGCTGAGTACCCTGAGAAGTCGCCCGGCACAAAGCCCCCGGCCGACTGGCCCACCATTCCTGCCGTGGTTCCCGGCAACGTGGAACTCGACATGGTTGCCGCCGGCAAACTTGAACCGCTTGAGAAGGGCAATCGCGTCCTCCAGGCTCTTACGCTTGAGAACCATCAGTGGTGGTACAAGCGCACCTTCCAGGCCGGTCACGCCGAGCCAGGCGAAAAGGCAGAGCTGGTCTTTGAGGGCCTCGACTGCATCGGCACAGTCTGGCTCAACGGCAAAGAAGTCGGCAAGGCTGCCAACATGCTGGTCCCGCAGCGCTTCGATGTCACCTCAACCCTGCTGCACGGCCAGATGAACGAGGTTGTGGTCCGCATCGATCCCGCTGTGATGGCAGGTCTTGCTTATCCGCGTACCGATTGGGAACAGCCTTCCAACGGCCACTGGGAGGCCCTCCATGTCCGCAAGGCCGCACATATGTACGGCTGGGACATCATGCCGCGTATCGTGGGCGCCGGATTGTGGAAGGACGTTTACGTCGAGTGGGTTCGCCCCACCCGCCTCTCCAGCGTCTACTGGTACACCAAGTCGGTCGAGGTGAAGCAGGGCAGTGCCAAGGTTGCGGTCGCCTGGAAGATCGAAGGCGCAGCAGATGCAGAAAAATACAACCTGGAAGTTGTGCTGCGTCGCAACGGAGAGACGGTGGGCCGCTATGAAACCGCCGTGTCCACTCCTTCAGGCCAACAGGAACTCGCTGTCGATCACGTTCAATTCTGGTGGCCCCGCGGATATGGCGAGCGGCCGCTCTATGAAGCCACGGTGTCGCTGCTCAATCACGAAGGCAAGGTTGTCGACCGCAGCGTCAACCGGATCGGCATCCGGACCATCGAACTGGTTCGCTCCGACATTCTTACTCCTGAAGGCGTGGGCGAATTCGGCTTCGCAGTCAATGGAGTTCCGGTCTTTGTTAAGGGCACTGACTATAGCTGTCTTGATGGCTTGCATAGCCGCGACCATCTGCATGTCGATCGCACTGTCGAACTGATGGCCGAAGCCAACTGCAACATGGCGCGCTGCTGGGGCGGCAACGTGTACCCCGAAGAACGCTTTTTCGAATTGTGCGATGAAGCGGGCATCATGGTCTGGCAGGACTTTAACATGGCCTGCGCCGTCTATCCGAAAACCGCGGAATTTCTCGACGCAATTGACAAGGAAGCGCGCCTGATTGTTCCGTTGCTGCGCAATCATCCTTCGCTTGCACTGTGGTCCGGCAACAACGAGTGCGACGATTCATTCGCGTGGGCTAAGGAAGCAGGGAAGCCTGACATCGATCCCAACCTCGACCAGAGCACGCGCAAGACGATCCCCAATGTATTGAAGGAAATGGATCCCAACCGCTCTTACCTGCCCAGTTCGCCGTACCACAGCCCCGCCGTCTTTGCTGCCGGCAACAAAATGGACTCTATGCCCGAGGTTCACCTCTGGGGCCCGCGCGGCTACTTCAAGGCGCCCTTCTACACCTCGTCGCCGGCGCACTTTGCCAGCGAGATTGGATATCACGGCTGCCCGTCCCGTGCCTCGCTTGAGCGCATGATGGACGCGGACAGCGTTCAGCCCTGGGTCAAGGGGCATGAGTGGAACGAGCAGTGGCTCACCAAGTCCTGCCGTTCCGATCCGAATGACAAGAGCACGCTGGGAAGAAACGACCTGATGATCAACCAGGTGAAGGCCTTTTTCGGCGCATGCCCCGACGAACTGGACGAGTTCATCCTCGCGTCGCAGATTACCCAGGCTGAAGCCATGAAGTTCTTCGTCGAGATGTTCCGTCAGCAAAAGGGCCACAAACAGGGCATTCTCTGGTGGAATATTCGCGACGGCTGGCCGATTCTCTCTGACGCTGTGGTCGACTACTACTTTGACAAGAAGCTTGCCTTCCATTACCTGCAGCATGTTCAGCGCGACGTGCAGGCTATTGTCTGCGAAGAAGCCCAGGGCAAGCATGCTGTTGTCGTGGTCAATGACACGTTGAAGGCGACCAAGGGCCGCCTGGAAATCTTGCGTGCCGGAGACTCGGCCAAACTGCTTGAAGTCTCATTCGACGTGGAACCCAACGGCAAAGCGACTCTCGGTTCGCTGCCTCATCCGGCAAAGAATGAGATGTGGCAGATCAAGTGGACGGCCGAAGGACACGCCGCTCACACGAGCCATTATCTTGCGTTCACTCCAACCGTCAGCTTTGAACAGTACAAGGATTGGATGAAGATTCCCGCCCTGCTGCCTTCCTAACCGGCGTCTTTGGCCGGATGGAAGCCTGCCCTCCGCAACCCTGGGTGGTCCCTTCTTCTGGAGGCGCCACCCAGGGTTTGTGATTTTTCACCAGTTCATCGACCACTTCGGCCTTGATCAAAGTTGGGTGCCCTGGGTCCCGATTCTGGGACCTGGGATAGCACAATGCCCAATCCGGAAATTCTACCTGGAGTTAACATGACAAGCACGAACAGCAGTATCGATCAGTGCACACCCGTAATCCCGCACCGCACCGTCTTTGCCATCGCAGTATTCGCTATCTTCGTTTGCGCAACATTCGCCACCGCCCAGGCACCTTCTTCATCCCTTTACAAGCCATGGATGATCGGGCCATTCACCCAGGTTGACTCGGCTAATCCCGTCCTCGGTCCAAACTTCGACTCGCTTTTCTTCTGCCCCATTCGCAAGGAAAATATTCGATGGGAAGCGCGCGCGATACTGGGCGCCGCCGCGATCGTCAAAGACGGTCAGCTCGATCTCATCTATCATGCCGAAGACTCATCCAGTGGATTCAAACGCAATGAGATCTATCTCAGCCCTGGAACCATGCGGATGGGGTTTGCATCCAGCTCAGACGGCCTTCACTTCAAACGCGAAAATCAGCCGGTTCTCTATCCCGACAACGGTCCGCTCAAAGATGCGGAATGGCCGGGAGGCAATGAGATCCCGCGCATAGTAGAAGGTCCCGACAAGACTTATTACCTCTATTACAGTTCGTGGAATCACACAATCACGCGCCTCTCGGTGGCCACCAGCAAGGACCTTCTTCACTGGACAAAGCAGGGACTCGTCTTCGCAAAGGCAAACGGCGGTAAATACCACCAACTGTGGAGCAAAAGCGGCGCCGTTATTACCGAGGTCAAGGAAGGTCGTCTCGTTGCCGCAAAAATCAAGGGCAAGTATTGGATGTACTTTGGCGAAGGCAACATGCATGTCGCCACTTCAGACAACCTGATCGACTGGACGCCTGTCGAAGTGGCTCCCGGGCAGAAGAACAGTCCTGCTGACAGCGATTCTGCTTATGACCGGAAGAGCAGTGAATGGCCTGACATTCTCAACATCCAATACCCGCGCAGAAATATGTTCGATAGTGCTTTGATAGAAGGCGGTGTGGCTGTGCTTACGGCCAAGGGCATCGTTCATATCTACAACTCGTCCGACGCTGACTCTCCCGAATCGGCAACCTGGAAGAAAGAGAACCGGCTTTACTACTCGGTGGGCCAGGCCCTCTTCAGCTCAGACGACCCGACAAAGCTGCTGGACAGGTCCGATGCCGCATTCCTGAAGCCCGAGTCGGATTTCGAAAAGCAAGGAGTATCGCCCAACGTCGTCTTTCTCACCGGCATCGCCTGGTATCACGGCAAGTGGATGCTCTACTACAACGGCGCCGACTGGATGGTTGGTGTCGCCACTACGCCGTGACCCTGACTGTTTTCGTCTGATGAAACTGCGCAAAGAGCAATCCCATCCGGCACAAGAGGCGAACCTGAAATATTGCGTCGGCTGGGCACTGCAATCGAGCTCATGTTTCACCTCGTGATATACCGCCAAGACGAGCAGTTTAACCTTGCGCGGGATTCATCTCAAGCATATGATTCCACAGCAAAAAGGAGATTCAAGCAATGATCCATTTGACCAGGCGTGAGGTTTTGAAACTTGGTGTCGCGGCTTCCGCGGTCGCAGTTTCCCCAAAGTGGGTTGAGGCCAGTACGGAGCGCAACGTGGCATTGAACCGCGCCGCCTGGGCCTCCAGTTCGGCCGACTTCGTTAATACCGGCCATATGGCCACAGATGGAGAGCCGACCACCAAGTGGCAAAGCTCCGATGCCGATCTCCAGTGGATTTATGTCGATCTTGGCGCGGCCTGCAACATTCGTTCGGTGGTGCTGCGCTGGGGCGCCAATTATGCGTTGGCGCACAAGGTGCAGGTGTCCACTGACACTGCTCCATCGCCGGAAACAGGATTGGTTGAGAATTGGACCGACGTCCATCAGACCCTCGACGGCAAGGGTGGTGTAGAGCAGATTCAACTGCCCGAGACAAATGCGCGCTATGTGCGCATGCTCTTCTCGAGCAAGGCAAAAGCCGGGGGATACGAGCTTTCATCTTTTGAGGTCTTCGGCACGGGCGGCTTTGAAGCCGTGCCGGTCCCGCTTCCTCCACCGGAAGCAGATGGCAGCCTGAAGCTGTCTGGCGGCTGGCGGCTCGTAAATCAGGGCCTATTGCCTGACAAGGCCGCGGCTGTTTCCACCTGCGGCTATGACGACAGCAAGTGGCTCATTGCCACGGTGCCCGGTACCATCCTGACGAGTTATCTGAACCTAGGCGCGGTCCCCGATCCGTTTTATGGCGACGATCTAAGCCAAATCTCCGATTTCTTTTCGCACACAAACTGGTGGTACCGCAACGAACTGGAAATCCCCGCGAGCTACGCAGGCAAGCGGGTGTGGCTTAACTTCGACGGCATCAATTATCGCGCGTACGTCTATGTTAACGGCAAATCCGCCGGCAACATCGACGGCGCCTTCATCCGCGGAAACTTCGATGTTACAGAGCTTGTCACACCCGGAAAGAAGAACTGCATCGCCGTTCTCATCATGCCGGTACCCAAGCCAGACAAGGTCTATCCCAAGAAACTCTCGGGCTACGATTGGCCCGTGGAATTTCCCAAGAATGAGCCGACCATCCTGGCCAGCGACAGTTGGGACTGGCTGCCCACCATCCGCGACCGCGACACGGGCATCTGGAACCACGTTTCTCTTTCGACCACCGGCGATGTAACGGTTGAGAACGCGTTTGCCAGCACCCATTTTCCCGATCCCAAAAATCTGGGCCGCGCCGATGTCACCGTCAAGGTTGACGTTAAGAATCACTCCAGCAAGCCGTGCAAGGGTGAAGTGAAGGTGCGCCTCGGAGAAATCGAGTTCACACATCCAGTCGCGCTCGATGGCGGCGAATTGAAGACCCTGACATTTGATAAGACTGCGTATCCAAAACTTTCGCTCGTCAATCCGAAGCTCTGGTGGCCCAACGGTCACGGCGAGCAGAATCTGTATGACCTGACCATTGAGTTCGCATGCGGCGGCAAGGTGCTTGACGTCAACAAGACCCGCATCGGCATCCGCGAGTATTCGTACACCCCAGCGCTGCACACAGTGTGGAAGGCAAGCGAGATTCAGAACGGCGTGAACGGGCCAGGACAGCCCAAGGTACACGCCAAGGACCCGCTGTCGATCTCCTGCAATGGCAAGCGCATCCTGGTGCGCGGCGTCAATTGGGGCATGGATGAGGGCATGCTCCGCTGCGACCGCGAAGGGTTCCAGAACAGAGTCGGAATGGAGAAAGAGATGAACTTCAATCTCATTCGCGACTGGGCCGGCAACCTCGACAAGCCTGAATTCTATGAAGTGTGCGACGAACTGGGCATCATGGTTTGGGAGGAGTTCGGCATTGCCAACGGACTTGGACCCGACGATCCCATCATGTGGCTCAAGAACGCGCGCGACCGCTTCCTTCGGCGCCGCAACCATGCATCCGTGGCGTTGTGGTGTACGTGCAATGAATCCACGCCCACCGATCCGATCATTACTGAGATGCCGCGGCTTGCCGAGGAACTGGACGGGACCCGCATCTTCCTTCATCTTTCAACGCAGATTCCTCCGACCGACGGCGACGGCCCGTACGAGTCCAAGCCGGCCAGTTTTTACTTCAAGGATTTTGCCCACGGCTTCCGTCCGGAGCTTGGTTCTCCGACCATTCCGTCCGTCGAGAGCATGCGTCGCATTATGCCGCACAACAAACTGTGGCCTGTAAACGAGATGTGGGCGTTGCACGATTGGTGGCTGGGAACCGGGTGGGACAGCGGCACGGGACTCTGTGGAGCGACGATGACTGCCATTGCAGCCTACGGCGCGCCCACCGGCATCGAAGATTTTTGCCGCAAGGCGCAGATGGTGAACACTGAGGTCTTCAAGGGCATCTTCGAGGCTTGGAATGATCGCATGTGGAACGATTGCACCGGCGTCATGATCTGGATGAGCAACCCGGCCTGGCCATCGCTCACTTGGAATACCTACGACTACTTCATGGAGCCGACTGCTGCCTACTTTGCCTGCAAGAAGGCATGCGAACCGATCCATATTCAATGGAACGTTGTCACCAACCAGGTGAAGGCGGTCAACTGCACCTCAAAAGACTTAACGGGATTGAGTGCAGAAGCGGTCATCTACAACCTGGACGGCACGGTCTTCGCAACCAAATCTGCCAAGCTCGATTGCCCTGCAAACAGTGTTCACGACTGTCTGCCGCTGTTTGCGCCGGGAGAAGACAAGGCCGATAACCTGTCGAACGTGTACTTCATCAAGCTCGACTTGAAGGATAGCGCCGGCGCGATTGTGGCCAGCAACTTCTACTGGAACGGCAAGAAGGAGTGGAAGTACGAAGAACTCGCCGGCATGAAGCAGGGCCGGCTAACTTGTAAAGTCGGCGAACTGAAGGATGCCAAAGTCGCCGTCGATATTCAGAACCCGACCGCGGGCATTGTTCTCATGGCCCGGCTGAAAGTCGTTGACACTGTGACTGGCCTGCTTGCAGCACCGGTCATCTACTCTGACAATTACTTCTCGCTGGCTCCAAACGAAACGAAGCGGGTTGATATCAGCCTCAAAGCCGTCCAATCGAAGAACCCAGTCAAGGTGGTTGTCGAAGGCTGGAACATCGAAACCTCCGAGTTGGCGACGTTGAATGGGAAGGCGTAACAATTTCTCATGGTGCGTGTGCCTTGAATCGTGAACCACTGGCACGCGAATCAGAATGTTGAACGCGCTTGAAGAAGAAAATCGCGCTGGCCGCTAACCCGGCCAGCGCAATTTTCTTTTGACCTTATGTTCTTTGGTGCACCGCTCCAGAAACTACGAACCGGATTCGGGAGATTGCTTGCTAAAGCGAAGCCTCAGCCAAATCAGGCGCGGGCTCCGCCGGGCTGTACTCTGACGGGCACTCGGCCCGGTGGTAGCGCACCGTCATGCCCAGGGTGCTTAGGAAGAAACTGGCCAGAATGGTCTCGATGCCCAGCGTCGTCATGAGTCCCGATGGGATAACAATGCGGGCAATGTGCTCGATGTTGAGCGGGCCGAAGTTTGCCCGGCGCCACTCAAGCAATGCATAGGCCATTGAAGCAATGCCCCAGAAAGCGAGAAGCAATCCCGCAACCAGGCCGCGCTCCAGGCGGATGTGGCAAAAGAGGTAGCGATACGATCGACCCGCCGGATACAGGTTCTCCTGCACGGCGTAGACGCGCGACAGCACGGCGAAGAGCACCGATTGAAAGCCGGCAATAATCATGAATGCCGAGTAAATCAAAGTATCGAGCCCAAGCTGTATCTGGTGGATATGAATGGGGCTCAGCATCAGCCGCGCCGATAACGCCATTCCCAGCAGCATCGAGAGCAGCCCGGGGATAAGGAAGAGCCAATTCGGGCTGAACAACAGCATGAAGCGAAGGTGCCGCCAGCCGTCCTCGTAGGGTCGCAGATGTGGCGGACGAGATCGCCCATCGCGGCTCAACGTCGTCGGCACTTCGGCAATCTTCATCCCGCTCAGTGTCGCTTTGATCACCATCTCCGAAGCGAATTCCATGCCCGTCGTCCGCAGGTCCATGCGGCAAAAGGCGTCTTTCGAATAGCCGCGCAGGCCGCAATGAAAGTCCCCTGCGGGGCAGTGAAAGAACAGCTTGCCAACGGCCGACAAGACAGGATTTCCAAGGTAGCGGTTCTTCCAGGGCATCGCCCCCGGCGCAATGCCGCCTTTGAAGCGGTTGCCCATCACCAGGTCGCAGCCTTCGCGGAGTTTCTGCACAAATGAGTCGAGGTTCGAAAAATCGTAACTGTCGTCCGAGTCGCCCATGACGATGTACTTTCCGCGAGCGGCGAGCGAGGCGCCATAGAGAGCGGCTCCGTATCCTCTGAGCGGGACATTGACTACACGGGCACCGCAGCTCAGGGCAATTTGCTGCGACCCGTCGGTCGAGCCATTGTCGCCAATCAAAACCTCCCCCGCGATTCCGGATTGCTCGAGATATCCCATGGCTTTGCGTATGCAGGTTGCAAGGGTTTCAGCCTCGTTCAAACAAGGCATGACGATGCTTATCTCGATTGGCGTATCCTGGTTTCTGCTGGACATGACTGCAAGCAACTATACCGAATGCGCCACTCGTTTGGCTTGGTTTTTTCAGGCCGAATCGTTCTGAAAACTGACAGGCAAAATCGTCGCGAGTTCCTGGTTCTTCTATAACAGCACGCTCAAGCAAAAAGCCCCTGGCGCCGAAACTCCCGGCACAAGGGGCTTTTTACATTGAACTTCGTTTCTAAAGGCTTTATCCGGCTTTTTCGAGCAAACACAACGACAGGTCACGCCGCTCGACCATATCTTTGGTGATTTCCAAGTCGCGAACCTTCTTGTTGTTGGGCAGGTGATACATCAGGTCCAGCATCAACTCTTCAAGGATCATGCGCAATCCGCGTGCGCCCACTTTGCGCGCCAGTGCCTCGCGAGCCACGGCAGCCGAGGCTTCCGCGGTAAAGTGCAGGCGGACGTTCTCGTATTCAAAGAGCCGCTGATACTGCTTGAGAATGGCGTTGCGGGGCTTGGTGAGAATCTCGATCAGCGCCGCTTCGTCCAGCTCGTCCAGGATGCCCATAACGGGCAACCGGCCAACGAACTCGGGAATCAATCCGTACTTGATCAGATCCTGTGGTTCGGTGCGGCGCAGCAATTCGGTATCGCGATGCGACCTTGTGGTTGCTGCATCGGCATCTGCGTCGGCGGACTTGAAGCCCAGTGCTTTCTTGCCTACGCGGCGGCCTACAACGCGCTCCAACCCCACAAACGCCCCGCCGCAAATGAACAGGATGTTGGTGGTGTCGATTGCGGTGAACTCCTGGTGCGGGTGCTTGCGTCCGCCCTGCGGCGGAACGTTGGCTACCGTACCCTCGAGAATCTTGAGCAGCGCCTGCTGTACGCCCTCGCCCGAGACGTCGCGGGTAATGGAGGGGTTCTCGTCCTTGCGGCCGATCTTGTCAATCTCGTCGATGTAGATGATGCCTTGCTGCGCACGGGTCACGTCGCCGTCGGCGGCCTGCAGCAGCTTGAGGATGATGTTTTCAACATCCTCGCCCACGTAGCCGGCCTCGGTCAGGGTGGTGGCGTCCACAATCGCGAACGGCACGTCCAGCATCTTGGCCAGCGTTTGCGCCAGCAGTGTCTTGCCCGAACCGGTTGGCCCGATGAGAAGAATGTTGCTCTTGGCCAGTTCCACTTCGTTGTTGCGCATGCGGTTCATCTGGATGCGCTTGTAGTGGTTGTAGACCGCGACGGCGAGTTTTTTCTTGGTCTGGTCCTGGCCGATGACGAAGTCGTCGAGGAAGCTCTTTACCTCTTGAGGCTTGGGAAGGTGGCCTGCCGGCGCGGCGGGATGCGCCTCGCCGCGGTCATCCTCAAGAATCGAGTTGCAGACAGCTACGCACTCGTCGCAAATATATGCGCGAGGGTAGTCGCTGGGCGACGAGATCAGCTTGGCCACCGCGTCCTGCGATTTGTGGCAGAACGAGCAGCGCAGTGCTTCTTCAGGTCCCGTGCGCGTTTTCATTGTTTCGCTCCCTTTTGGACGAGCTTGTTCAATTCCGCTCAATGCGGACCGGCCAGTTACGTGCGCGGCCGGTCGATGATTTCGTCAACAATCCCGTATTCCTTTGACTGTTGCGCGTTCATGATAAAGTCCCGTTCCACATCGCGCTCAATGCGATCCAGCGGCTGGCCGGTGTGCTTGGCCATCAGCGTGTTGGTAATTTCGCGGATGCGCAAAATCTCGCGCGCGTGAATGTCGATGTCCGTCGCCTGCCCGCTCAACCCGCCCATTGAGGGCTGGTGGATCAGAATGCGCGAGTTGGGCAGGGCAAACCGCTTGCCCTTGGTGCCCGCAAGCAGAAGAAACGCGCCCATGCTGGCTGCCTGGCCAATGCAGTAAGTCACCACGTTGTTCTTGATGAACTGCATGGTGTCGTAAATCGCCAGGCCCGCGGTAATCGAGCCGCCCGGCGAGTTGATGTAGAGCGATACGTCCTTCTCCGGGTCCTCGCCCTGCAAAAAGAGCATCTGCGCCACAATCAGGTTGGCCACCTGGTCGTCGATCGGCGTGCCTAGAAAGATGATGTTGTCGCGAAGCAAACGGGAGTAGATGTCGTAGGCGCGCTCGCCCCGGCTCGTCTGCTCAACCACCATGGGAACCAATGCCATTGTGTGTTCTTCTCGCTCTTCCGCCAGGGCTCACGCCCCAGATTGTTTGTAGTCCTAAAGCACTCACAGGGATGTGATTTAGCTCACAATACCTGACCGTTTCGTCATCCTACGCCGGAAGCCGTTCGTACAGAACGGTCGCCGTTTTCTCGCGCCGCAATTGCTCCCGGATTCTAGCCAGACCGCCGTCCTCAGTCAAACGCGACCGCAAGGCGTCAATGGGCTCCCGGGACTGAATCGCAGCCATCTGCAGTTCCTTGTCAAGATCATCGTCGCTCACCGTGATGCCCTCTGCCTGTGCAATGCGGTCCAGCACAATCGAGGTCTTCACTTCGGCGATGGCGCTGTCGCGCTGAGCCAGCCTAAGCCGGCCAAAGTCCAGGTTCCGCATCTGCTCGGTCTGCATTCCCTGCGCCGCCAGCGCGCGCAGGCCGCGTTCAAGCCTCGCGTCAATCTGCTCCTGCACCAGCGATTCGGGAATCGGGAACGAATACTTCTCAGTGATTGCCGCGAAGAGCCTGTCCTTGGTCTCGCCTTCCACGCTGCGCCGCTTGCGGTTAGCCATGTGTTCGCGAACGCGGTTTTGCAGCTCGTCCAGGCTCTCGTAGGCGCCCAGTTCCTTGGCAAACTCGTCGTTCAGCTCCGGCAGAATCCGCTTTTTGATGCCCTTGACCTCGACCTCGTAGGCTACCGTCTTGCCGGCCAGCTTGGGCTCGGCGTAGTCATCGGGATAAATTACCTCGGCCTTCAACTCCTGGCCGGGCTTGGCGCCGGTGAGCACGGTGGTAAATGCCTCCACGGTGTCTTTGCCGCCAATTTCAACCAGCGTGTCTTCGCCGGCCACCGGGGGCGCGTCGGACTCGCCGTCAATCAGGCCCTTGTAGCTGATCTGGGCCCAGTCGCCTGCAACCAGGGCTCGGTCTTCTTCGACCGGCTCAATGGTGGCGCGCGACTCGCGCAGCTGCTCCAGTTCCCGGGCAAACTCTTCTTCGGTCAATTCCACCGACGGCTTTTCAACGGTTACGTCCTTGTAGCCATCGATGGAGAAGTCGGGAACAAATTCGAATACCGCCTTCACGTGCAAAGGCTGGCCGTCTTCCACCGTCAACTCGGCCACCTGGGGCTGACCCACGGGCCGTACGCCGGTCTCAATCACCGCCTTGTTGAACCGCTCGGGAAGCAGGCCGTCGATCACGTCCTTCTTTATCTCGCTGGCAAAGCGCCGCTTGATTACCGTCTCCGGCACCTTGCCGGCGCGGAAGCCGGGAATCTTGGCATATTTGCGATAGTTCTTAACCACCGTGCTGTAGGCCTTTGAAACCTCTTCTGCGGGAATGTCGAGCACCAGTTCCTTGGTGCATTCCGGGTTCAGTACTGGGCCGTGCTGGTGGTCATGGGCCTCATGATCGTGGCCGTCATGCTCATGGCCTTCATGATCGCGGCCTGAAGCGGCTTCGACCGGTTCGGGCTGGGGGTTGTTTTCGAGGGTGTCGGTGCTAGAACTCAACTTTTTTGCCTTCCAGGCGCTGAACGCGCCGAATAAATGCGATTCCGGACTGCGTTCAAGGCTGTACAGCGCCGTTTGGCCGGGGAGATACCTCGTCTCATGGTAAGAGGGTTTGCGCGCAGGGTCAAACCGGCCAAACCGCAGTTTGCTGTGGATGCACCCGGAAAGGGACTGCCTTTGGTATCGGGACCCGGGCTGTTGGGCAGATTTCCGCTCTTTCCGGGCTCCCTGGGGCCCGAAACAGCCTCAGTGCAAAAGACGGCATAAACCTGGGATTTCGGAAAAACGGTTATCCCAAAGACGAGTCCATCGTACTCGGCGCTCAGACGTCCGCTGTGGAAAAGTGGATGCCATGCCCTGCCTGGTCTGTTCTTCAATTGGCGCAGCAGCCAGATCCCCTTAACCCCAGGAATCTGCCGGCCCCGGCAGGCCGATTACTGCTCAGCTTTTATGGGCTTGCGCACGTAAGGCAGGAAGCGCGGATGGGCCGCGCCGCAATGCGCGTAGTGTTGACGGGCTTCGTTGAGGCTTAGTTCGCCGTTTACGGTCATGCGCACTTCAAAGGCGTCGCCATCGTCCTGGCCATCGTCCTCCCACCAGCACACCGGACACAGCGCCAGCGCGCCCGGTGCATCCAGTGTTTTGCATCCACAGCACGGGCAGCGAAAACGAACCTGCGATGATTCCAGCAAATCCATCAGCCCTCGCATGGATGGACGGAAACAAGGCTTTCCGGTTTACACGGAATGTTCGCAGTTGCATTGCAAGAGTAAAATTCGTGGCCGGGGGGCAAAACCGGAATATGCCGCATTTGAATCATCGCTTCGCTTGCCGTTGGATGCCTGTTCTTTTGGGACTGTTGATAACTGTGCCGGCAGCAAGAGCGGTCCGGGCTCAGCCAGCGCCGGTGCGCGTGGCTATCGTCGGCCTGGTCCACGGTCACGTGGAGGGCTTTCTGAGCGCCCTGCCAAAGCACCAGGGCGTGGAACTGGTGGGCATCTCCGATCCCGATCCGGCGCTGGGGGCAAAGTACCAGAAAAAATTCGGATTGCCGCAAAGCCTTTTCTTCACCAGTGCTGAGGCCATGATCGAAGCGCGCCGCCCGCAGGCCGTGCTGGTTTACACTTCCGTCGCAGGTCATCGGGCGGCCATTGAAACCGCGGCCAGATACGGCATCTCGGTCATGGTTGAAAAGCCGCTGACCATCTCGCTCGACGATGCTCTGGCTATCCGCCGCGCGGCGCACGAACACCACATCCACGTGCTGGTCAATTTTGAAACCACCTGGTACTCCAGCAACCGGGCCGCGTACGACGCGGTAGAGAGCGGCAGCCTGGGAGCAATTCGCCGGATTGTGATTCATGATGGCCACCAGGGGCCGGCAGAGATAGGCGTGCCGCCAGAGTTCCTGGGCTGGCTTACCGATCCAGCGCAAAACGGCGCCGGAGCCATGTATGACTTTGGCTGCTACGGCGCCGACCTTGCCACTTGGCTGATGCACGGTGAAGCTCTGCTCAGCGTGACCGCGGTGGCCAATCACGACAAGCCCAAGCTCTACCCGAACGTGGACGACGATGCCACCGTTGTGCTGGCTTACCCGCATGCGCAGGCGATCATTCAAGCCTCATGGAACTGGCCCTTCGGCCGCAAGGATATGGAAGTCTACGGCGCCACGGGCTACGCAATAACCGTTGGACCAGACAAACTGCGCCTGCGCCTGGAGCACGATGCCGAAGATCACACGACTACCGCAGCGCCGCTCGCCCCTCCGCAGCAGGACTCGCTCAGCTACCTTGCGGCGGTGATTCGCGGCGAGTTCGAACCGAAAGGCGACCTCACGGCCCTCGACACCAACGTCGTTGTCATGCAGATACTCGATGCCGCCCGCGAATCCGTCCGCACCGGCAAAACCGTGCGCTTGTCCAAAATCCCCGCCGAATAAAAGAGCCAAAACGCAGGGGGGAGAATCCGCAAACCCAGGCGGGCGGTTGCTCCCCCAATCCCTTGTTCGAATCCGCCTCAGTCCAACTCCCGCATGGCCCGCAAAAACGCTTAGAACCCCAGAAGTGTAAGCTGTGAGATTGTTGCCAGGCATTGCCGGACGGCACCGCTACCTACGCGGCAAAACCTGGTTGCCATTCGATTGAAAAAGGTTCGACTGATGAATGTTCGCAGGCTGCTTTTCTTTGTAATTGTTCTGGCTCTCGCTTCAAGCCTCCTCCCGGCTCAGTCCGCGCCGCCGGCCATTTTTGGCTATGCCGACTTTAGCCGGCAGGCTCGCATCGAAAAGAAGTTTCTCTCCGTGCCCAGCGCCAAGCTCGCCGGCCGGCACCTGAAGACTCTTACCGCGCAGCCCCACATGTCCGCCACGCTCGGTGATCGCAAGACGGCCGATTACGTGGCTCGCCAGTTTCGCGCCGCGGGCCTCGAAACAGAAATCGTCCCTTATCGGGTGCTGCTCAACCAGCCTCAAGAGGTGCGTGTGGAGGCGTTTGACCTTGACGGCAAGTTGCTCATGACTGGCCCCACCCGCGAGCACGTCAATGGAGACTCCTTCCAGGACGATCCACGCGTCTCGATGGCTTTCAACGGCTCTTCAGGGTCGGGCGATGTGACCGCCGAGGTGGTGTATGCCAACTACGGCCGCCTCGAGGACTTCGATCTGCTCGCGGCCCACAATATCGATCTTCACGGCAAAATCGTCCTGTGCCGCTATGGCGCAAATTTCCGCGGGGTCAAGGTCTACCTGGCCGAGCAGCGCGGCGCAGCGGGAGTGCTGCTCTACTCCGACCCGTTTGATGACGGCTTTGCCAAAGGCCCCGTTTATCCCAAGGGGCCGTGGCGCCCCGAGACGGCCGTCCAACTTGGCTCGGTGCAATATCTCTTCAAATATCCCGGCGATCCGGAGACGCCGGGTGTGGCTTCCACTCTTGAACTGCCGGACTCGGTTCGCGTCCCCAACGAAAAATCCGGCAATCAGCCGCGCATTATCTCCATCCCCATCAGCTATCACGATGCCTCCCCCATTCTGCAAGCCCTCAAGGGCGAACTTGCCCCCGCGGGCTGGCAAGGCGCGCTGCCCTTCCGCTATCACGTCGGATTGTCGGAAACGGGAGCCGGTGTTCGCGTGCACCTGGTCTCAAAGCAGGATTACCAGCGCCGGATTATCTGGGACGTAATCGGCAAGATCAAAGGCACGCTCTACCCCTCGGAGTGGGTGATTGAGGGCAACCATCGGGATGCCTGGATTTACGGCGCCGTTGACCCTTCCAGCGGCACCGCGGCGATGCTTGAGGCGGTCCACGGCATCGGCGCCCTGATCAACCAGGGATGGCGCCCCGCGCGCACCATCGTTTTTTGCAGCTGGGATGCGGAGGAGGAGGGACTCATTGGTTCCACCGAGTGGGTGGAGCAGCACCCGGCCATCCTCGATCATGCCGTCGCTTATTTCAATACGGACGTGGCCGTTTCCGGTCCGGATTTCTCTGCCGCCGCCGTTCCCTCGCTCAAACAGTTCATTCGCGAACTCACCCGCTCTGTTCCCAGCCCGCTCGGCGGCACCGTCTATAGCCAGTGGAAGGCACGCGGCCCGGGTAACGGCGAAAAGCGCGCCTCAAACGCCCCCCCGATGCCCGGCGAAGACGTGCGCGTGGGCGACCTCGGTTCCGGCTCCGACTTCACCCCGTTTCTGCAACATGCCGGCGTACCGTCCACCGATGTCGGCTCCGGAGGACCCTACGGCGTCTACCACTCGGTCTTTGACAATTTTGCCTGGTACACCCGCAATGCCGATCCGAAGTTCACCTACCTGCAGGAGATGGCGCGGGTGCTTGGCCTTGAGGCCCTGCGCATGGCAGACACCGATGTGCTGCCCTACGACTATGTTACTTATTCTCGCGAAGTAACCTCCTACATCGAAGCGGCCCAAAGAAAGTCCATCGAGGCAAAGCTGGTGGGTATCGATTTTGGTCCTGCCAGAGCGGCTGCTGCCCGGATGACCGCAGCGGCTGAAGGGGCGCATCGCCGCCAGGTTTCGCCCTCCGGCGACCTGGCAAAGCTCAATCTGGAACTGCGCCAGGCTGAGACGGCGTTGCTCAGCGAGAAAGGCCTGCCCAACCGCGCGTGGTACAGGCACACCATCTTCGCTCCCGGCGAACATACGGGCTATTCGGCGGTTGTGCTGCCCGGCGTAAATGAGGCTCTTGAAGCAAGAGACCAGGTTCGCGCGGTGCAGCAACTGGCCGTGCTGACCCTGGCTTTGCAGCGGGCTGCCGTTGCCCTTGAGACCGCCCAATGAGCGCTCCATTTTGGCAGCGCTCTGTTCCCTTAGTTTGTGCGAGTTCCTCACATTGTGATACCGTCCTCGCTTGTGACCGCTTTTCTTTGGCGTCGCGATTATCCTGAAACGCAGTTTTTCAGGCTATTGCTTGCTTCACGGGGAAACCATAAATGCAGGTTCACTACCGCTTTTCGATGGCCGGCAATTCTGTTAACCCAGTAACCAATGCGCCAGTTCGAGTCATTCGCTTATCCGCAACACCACTTCCGGGCCCCGTCGATTTGTACTTGTTTTCCACAAGAAGCCCTCGAGGTTGATTACCAAAGGTTTAGGTTCCTTAAGGCCAGCCTTGTATGATTCACCTCGTTGGCGGGGTACGCGCACCCAAGCGTCTCCCGTTGGAGCCCCAGGTGATTGATTTCCTGATTGGTCTGGCTTTTGTTCTGATGGTCGTCGGCCCGGCACTCCTCGCAACATTTCAGAAACGTCGCTCGAAAGACCACGACAATTAAAATTCCCCTGAAAAAACTTGCTGCCCGTTATTAATGGATCAATCCAGATTCATTTATATGGACTTACCGCGCTAAGTGGACCAACTAAGTCCAATTAGCAGTAGCTGCCGCAACCTGTCGTTCGTTCATTCAAACGGTGCGATCTGCTGGTTCTTCTCCTTCATCATTTCTCTTTCCAATCAGAATCTTTCATGTTTTGTGCAAAAGTAGTCAACATGTTCATCGTTTCTCGGTAGACAATCTCCCGAATCTCATTGCATAGTAATAATACAAAAGTCACTCACAGATGACGGTTGGGAGCATGTCCCGCACGTAGTTGAAAGTGGCGGGCGGCGGTTAGGTTGATGTTACTACGCCGCTTTCTGGTTGGCGGTCGCAGTGGGGTTGAGGATCGCTTCCAGCGCCCATAGATCGCGGTGTCCCATGATGCGCTTGAAGCGTTTCTCGGTTCTGAGGAAGGCCGACGCCATCCAACGCAACACCATTCTGCCGTTCTGCCAGTGTGTGACGCGACGGGTCTGGATGCGCACTCCGGCATGTGGGCTTTCGATGATGTTGGTGGTGGCCAGGCAGCGGTGCAGCGCCGGCGGGATGTCAAGCCGGTTGATGGTGAAGCACTCCTCCAGGCCCTCCAGCAGGCTGGCTGCGGCCTGCGGATACTTCTGGTCCAGCCATGCCGCCAGTTTCTTGATTCGCGCTATGCCTTTGTCGGCGTCCAGTTTCCATGCCGCCCGCAGCAGGCTTTTGACCTGTGGCTTGTCGTCCTTGGGCAGATAGTCGAGCACATTGCGCAGCTTGTGGGCGCGGCAGCGCTGCACCGGCTGCTGGCTGCCGAAGACCGCGTTGATGGCCGCCCGCAGCGCCTTCGATCCATCGATGACGAACAGCATCTTGCGCTTGGCATCGACGCCGCGCGAGACGATGCCTTCCAGCAGTTCGGTCACCACGGTGGAG
>Ga0118677_10006922_pt1 | contig 18975 bp, 17 predicted proteins | sample AliMusrvi5mmetaG_FD_86154 | JGI IMG/M metagenome (GOLD analysis project Ga0118677, IMG submission 86154) | reverse complement strand
ACCGTGCAGATGCACCAGATCGGGTTGGTGTTCGCGGATCGTTCGGGTCAACGTTTCCGCGACTCTTTGCCGGACCTGCCGTTGCAAAGATCCGTTCAGATAGCCAGTTGGCGCTGAGCCCGGGTCATAAACCGGAATCAATTCGCCCTCGACCTGCGACCCCTCGCAAGCGATCACCAACGAGTGATGACCCGCCTGGGAAAGTTTTCTGTCGAGCATCGATAAAACCTGCTCGGCGCCCCCTGCGGTATCGTCCCGGACGGGCGCAAACGGGAATGCTACCTGCAAAATCTTCATCGGAATCGCTGCGTTCCGGAGCGTCCGGAAAAGAGTTCCACTACTTACACGCGCGATGCCAGCGTACTTACCAGGCCATCTGAGTTCAATGTTCGAAGTGGCCCTGTTCTTGCACCTTTTTCAGCGTCGGTATTGCAGAAATAATCCGAGTCTTACAAAGGAGTTCTTCACATGACTACAGACACCTCCACCGTAGTGGGTGTTTTTAACGATTACAGTTCGGCGGAACAGGCGGCGCGCGCTTTGGTCGACAGCGGTATTTCGAGGGACGCGATTCATCTGCAGTCGTCGAGCCGAACTACAACGGCAGGTCATTCCGATTACGGGAATCCGCCGCACGAAGGAGGAATCATGGGATTCTTCCATAACCTCTTCGGAAGCGACGACGACAGCAACCGTTACAACACCGCCGTTGAAACAGGCCGCACCGTTCTTACAGTCGATGCGGCCGGCAATGAGGCGGAACGCGCGGTCGCGCTGCTCAATCAGCATGGCGCCGTGGATATCGACAGCGACGCGACGGATACCGGGAGTTCGCGGGCCGGCTATGGCACGGCCACGGCGACAGAGAGCGGATCGTCCATTCCCGTGGTGGAAGAGGAACTCCGGGTCGGCAAGCGCGTGGTGCAACGCGGCGGTGTACGTGTTTACAGCCGCATTGTGGAACGTCCGGTGGAAGAGCAAGTCACTCTGCACGACGAGCACGTCACGGTGGAGCGCCGCCCCGTCAACCGGGCGGTTTCGGAATCCGAACTCGCCGGCCTGAGGGATCAATCGTTCGAAATGACGGAGACGGCGGAAGAAGCGGTTATCGAGAAGCGCGCGCGTGTCACGGAAGAAGTGGTGGTCGGCAAAGAAACCACCGAGAGAACGCAAAAGGTCAAAGATACCGTCCGTCACACCGATGTGAATGTGGAGCGGATCGGAAACAGCGGCGCCGACTACGAAGAGGATTACCGGGCCGACTGGCAGAAAAATTACGCGGCCGCCGGTGGCGATTACTCGGCATGGGCGCCGTCGTATCAGTACGGATCCCGCTTCGCCAACGATGCCCGTTATAAGGGGCGCTCCTGGAACGAAGTGGAACCGGAAATCCGGAGCAGCTACGAACGCGACTATCCCGGCAGCACGTGGGATCGCATGAAGAACTCGGTCCGCTACGGCTGGGATAAAGTCACTGGCCAGCGGTAATTCGTACTCAGGCCGGAGCGCGGTTGGATGCTCCGGCCTCTCGCCGGGGAGGAATATGATCGACGAAGAAAACTACCGGGTTGTGCCCGTCGTTGAGGAAGAACTTATCGCCAGTAAGCGTGCTGTGAAGACCGGGTCGGTGCGCGTCGATAAACATGTGGAAAAGCGTACCGAGAACGTTACCATGCCTCTGGTCCGCGAGACGGTGGAAGTGCGCCGGGTGCCCGTGAATCGCGTGGTGGAAAGAATGCCTGAGGTCAGAACGTCGGGTGACACCACGATTATTCCCGTGGTGGAAGAACAAATCGTCGTCACGAAGCAGTTGGTGCTGGTGGAAGAGGTTCACATGACCAGACGGCGCTCGCGCCGGGAGGAAACGATTCCGGTGGAGATCGAAAAGGAGCGGGCCGAAGTTGTGAGGCTGGATGCGAGCGGAAGGATTCAGAACCAGGAGCCAGAAAAGCCCGCGTTTGAGTTTCCGATAGGCCACCACCGGCCGGTATTAAAGCCGTAAGTGGCATCTGACAAAAGACACAGGCGGGTTTCTCCTCAGTAAGCGAGAAAACCCGCCTGTTCGCCGTTACGGGTGCTGTGTCGGCGAAGTGCTGCCCGGATTCGTCGTATCCGTATTCTTATCCGTGCCCTTCTTGTTTTTGCGGCTCTTCTTGCCGTTGGTTGTGCTGTCCGAGGAAGATCCCGACATGCTGCCGGAACCTGCCTGTGAGCCGGTCTGCCCGCTGCCCGTGCCCATATGACCCGACTGGCCACTGCCAGTCTGGCCGCTGCCCGACTGACCGCTGCCGGTCTGCGGAGTGGACTGAGGCGTAGTGCTCGGGGTGCCCGGCGCCTGCGCGAATGTCATTCCCGTCGCTGCGACTAAGATTGCAATTAGTTTCATAACGTTCATCCGTTTGACTGCCGGAGGCTGTCTTGTCATGTGCCTCCGTATGTGAGATGAATGCCGCGCCGGAACATTTCGCGATTTCCGATTAAACCGCATTAATGACGGGACGAAAATCCGCCGTTCAGTCGAAAAACGGACATAAAGGAACTTAGCTGTTTCAAATGCCTGAAACCGGCAGCTCTGATTTCGGCAGCACGGCCCAGGAAATCAGATAACCAATTAATCCGATATGAGGCGGAACCAGCAGCAGCCCGATCCAGATCAGTCGCATGAGGGTAAGATCCATCGCGAAATATTCGGCATAACCGGCGCAGACGCCGGCTATTTTTTTGTCCGCGAGGATGCGGTGCAGCCGTTTATTTCCGGGCGGCGGAAGCTGCGGCGGCGCTCCCGCGGGCCGCTCGCCGGGGAAATCGGGCGCCGGGCTTTCCGGCGCGGAAAAGGTGGCTTTTCCGCAGGCGACGCAATAGCGGGCGGAGGAATCGAGGCTGGTGCCACAGCGCGTACAGAACATTTCTGCTTAAGATTATGTCCTACCGCCCGTGTGCCAGACGGAAGCCCAGCACCGAGGGCAGACCCGCCTGGTCGATTTTGCGCCGGACCGTGTCCCAGTCGTAGGCGACACGGCGCAGCGAAAGCTGCCGGCTTTCGCAATCGAACAGCGCGTAGGCGGCCCGCGGGTCGCCGTCCCGGGGCTGGCCGACGGAGCCGGGATTTACCAGCCACAACGCGTCCGGTTCCAGCAGACAGTTCGTTTCGTGCTCGGCCGCCTCGGGTGCCGGCAAGGAGTACTGCTCGCCGTCCCACCAGAAGAAACCGCCCTGCAGATGTGTGTGTCCGAAGAAAGTAATGCTGCCTTCCAGATAACCGGCCACATTGGCGGCATCGGCCATCGACGCAATATATTCGTCTTCGTCGACGGGCGACCCGTGCACCAATAAGAAACAGTCCACGAGCACGGGACCCTGCTCCAGATTTCGCAGGTAACTAACGTTTTCCGCGGACAGCTTCGAGATCGTCCAGCGCGTGGCGATCTGCGCGACCGGGTTGAACCATTCGATATCTTCGAGACCGCAGTTCGCCCGGTCGTGGTTGCCCCGGATCACTGCGTACAGATGCTGCCGCGCCCACTCCACCACACGGTTCGGATCCGGCCCGTAGCCCACCAGATCGCCACAGCTGACGATCCGGTCGTATTGCCCGCGCGCGTCGGCAAGCACCGCATCCAGCGCCTCCCAGTTGCCATGCAGATCGCTCAGCAGCAGATATCGCACGCTAAGCCCTGCGCAGCCGGAGCACCGTAATCTCCGGAGGCGCGCCGATGCGAACCGGCATGCCGATGGTGCCGATTCCCGCGTTCACATAGCAGCTGTTGGGTCCCAGCCGGTAGAGTCCGGCCACATAGGGAGTAAAAAAGCGCGCGAAGTTCGCCGTCTGGTTCACAATTTCCACCGTTACCTGGCCGCCGTGCGTGTGGCCGCCGATCACGGCATCATATCCCGTGAGCACCGCCGACGGAAACACGTCCGGATTATGGGAAAGCAGAATGTTCGACGCTCCGGGCAGAATCAGATGCTCCGCGCCCCGCAAATACTGATGCCGATTGCTGAAGCGCTGAAAATCCACGCCCGCGATATTCAGCGTTCCCTTGCCCCAACGCAGCGGAACGGCGCGCTGCCGCAGGAAATTCACGCCAACCTTCGCGGCTTCCGAGGTGGCATAAGCTTCGCAGCGCGCGTAGATTTCGTGATTTCCGAGACATCCAAGAACCCCGGCGTCCGCGCGCAACCGGCCGATCTCCGCGATGGTTCCATCGAGCGGATCTCCCATTTGCGTGATCAGATCGCCGGTCATCAACGTCAGGTTCGGCTTCAGCTCATTCGTCATATCAACGACGCGACCGGCCTCGCGAACGCTCAGGAACGGGCTGACATGCAGATCGCTGATTTGTGCGATGCGCAGACCTTCGAGGTCCGGATGGAGGTCGGGGACAGGAAAATCGATCTCTTTGACGACGTACCGGGTCCGTTCGATGAGCGCTCCGTAGCCGGTGACGGCGAACGGAGAGGCGACAATGGCCGCGGTGATGGCCTGCATGGCACGGCGGCGTTCCGGCGAGCCCAAATCCTTCCCCGGCAACCGGCGGCAGAGGGCATAGAGGTTTACCGCGATCAGAGAAGAGAAGCCCCACAAAATACCGGTGGCGATGAGCGTGCTGCAGAGCACCCGAGGCAGGATTCCCGACTCGTACTGCAGCCCGAACAGGTCGATGACGATGCCCGAAGCCGTGACGAGCCAGAGCAGCCACAAGGCTATTTTAAGGGGATAAAAAATCCGGGCGGAGAGCCGGTATTTCCAGTCATTTTCCAGAAACCACGCAATCTCCAGTTGCGCTATCAGGATGACGAAGGCAACAATTACCGCGGATATGTGGGGCGTGCTGGATCGCATCGGGCTCGTACAATTGTAACGGCGTGAACCGGTCAGCGGGGCATTCGGGTCATCGCCAGTTGCGCGAAGACCGCGAGCGCGGCGCACACGGCAGTTTCGGCGCGCAGGACGGACCGGCCCAGGGAAGCCCCTTTCCAGCCGGCTCCGATGAGATCCGTCCGCTCGGGATCGGACCAACCGCCCTCCGGGCCGATCAGCAGCGCGGTCGAGTCGCCGGGCTGCAGTTCCAATGCCTCAATAAGAGGGGGCGCGCCCGGTTTTTCGTCCAGCCAGATTCGGTGTGAGGCCGGGGTCCGCAGCGCCGCGGAGAATCCGACGGGCTCGCCGATTTCGGGCGCGCGCAGACGGCGGGACTGCTCGCTGGCTTCTTTGGCGACACGACGCCATCGCTCCACGCGCTTCTTCGCCGCCTGGCTCAGCCCCTGCTCGCTGCGCGCGGCTTCCACGGGAACGATTCGGCTGACGCTCAGTTCCGTGGCTTTTTCCACGGCCCACTCGAAACTGTCGAATTTGATGAGCGCGAGAAACAGGGTGACTTCGGGCGAGGCCGGCGGCGTTTCGAGTTCCTCGTCGAGAGAAAACAGCACCAGGTTTTTGCGCACGGCCGACACCGTCGCCAGCCAAAGCCTGCCGGAATCGCTGACTTCGAACTTTTGGCCCGGTTCCACGCGCAGCACGCGCGCGAGGTGATGGGCGTCGTCGCCCGCGATTTGCGCCTGTCCTTCATCCACGCGATCCACAATAAAGCGCCTTCGTGCCATGTACACTAAGTATCGCTACCTCTATGATTGCGCTGCTTCGCGGGATTCTGGTGGAGAAGCACCCCAACCAGGTGATCCTCGATGTGGGCGGCGTCGGCTACGACGTGATCGTCCCCATTTCCACGTTTTCCAAACTATCCGATACCGGCGGCGAAACGAAGCTGCGGATCCATACGCACGTGCGGGAAGACGCGCTGCTGCTGTACGGTTTTCTCACGCAGGACGAGAAGAATCTGTTTGAAAAACTGATCGGGGTGAGCGGCATCGGCCCAGGGCTGGCGATTAAAATCCTCAGCGGGATGGATGCAGCGGACTTGCTCACGGCCATCCGGCGCAATGAACTGGAGCGTCTGGTGCGCATTCCAGGCGTGGGCAAGAAGACGGCGGAGCGCATGGTTCTGGAACTGCGCGACAAGCTGCCCGCGCCGGCGGGAGAAGAAGCCGCGCAGGCGCCGCCGTCGCTTTCCGCGCTGGATGAGGATATATTGTCCGCGCTGCTGAATCTCGGCTGCGCGCGTCCCGCCGCGGAGGCCGCCGTGCGAAAAGCCCGTGCCGCCGGCGCTCCGGATTCCTTTGAACCGCTCTTCCGGAAGGCACTGGAGCTGGTGCGCTGATGGCGGGAAACGCGGACAAAGGCAGGCTGGTATCCGCGCTGGCCGGCGATGAGGACCAGCAGCTCGAAGCCGGTCTGCGTCCGCGCCGCCTGGCGGATTTCACGGGCCAGGCGCGCCTGAAAGAAGTGCTGCAGATCGCCATCGACGCCGCCCGCAAGCGCGGCGAGGCGCTGGACCACGTGCTGCTCTACGGCCCGCCCGGTCTGGGGAAGACGACGCTCGCGTCCATCATCGCGCAGGAACTGGACGTGCCGTTCACGCAGACTTCCGGACCGGTGCTGCAGAAGAAGCTGGATCTTTCCGGCATTCTCAGCGGCATTATGCACCGTCAGGTGTTCTTTATCGACGAAATTCACCGACTTCTGCCCGATGTGGAAGAAATGCTCTACACGGCTCTGGAGGATTTTCATCTCGATATCCTGATCGGGACCGGACCGGGCGCGCGCACCCATTCGATTCCGCTGCAGACCTTCACCGCGATCGGGGCGACCACCCGGCAGGGTCTGGTCAGCGCGCCCATGCGCGGACGTTTCGGCCTGGTGCTGCGGCTGAATCTGTACGATGTGCCGGAACTCACCCGCATCGTGAAGCGCTCCGCGAAACTGCTCGACACGCCGATCGACGATGACGGCGCCGAAGAGATCGCGCGGCGGGCGCGCGGCACACCCCGCATCGTCAACCGTTTGTTGCGGCGTGTCCGGGATTACGCGCAGGTGCGGGCGCACGGACATATCACGATGGCCGTGGCGGAGACCGCGCTCGATCTGCTGGAAGTGGACCGCTTCGGCCTCGATGAGATCGATCAGAAAATCATGCGCACCGTGCTGGAGAAGTTTGGCGGCGGTCCGGTGGGAGTTAACACTATCGCGGCTTCGATCGGCGAAGAGCCCGAGACGATTGAAGAGGTTTACGAGCCTTATCTGATTCAGCTCGGCTTTCTGCACCGTTCGCCCCGCGGACGCATTGCCACCGAACGCGCGTACGATTACTTCAAAGTGCCGCGGCGCTTTGGCGGCGTCGAGCGGCAGCCCGAGCTGTTTTAGGCGGGTATGGCAGAGATCGTCTATCTGGGGCTTGGTTCGAATCTGGGAGACCGGGAGGCGCGGTTGCGTTCGGCACTGCTGAAACTGCAGAGCCCCGAACTGCGGCTGCGGAGAGTTTCCGGGTTGTATGAGACCGAGCCCATCGGGTATCTTGATCAGGCCTGGTTCCTCAATCTGGTGGCCGAATTTGAAACCAGTCTGACGCCACACCAGTTGCTGGAGCGCACGCAGGGCGTGGAGCGGGACCTCGGGCGCGAGCGAATTATTGCGAACGGGCCGCGAACCGTCGATGTGGACGTGCTTTTTTATGGCGATCTGGTGCTAAGTCATGCTGAACTCGTGGTGCCGCATCCGCGTTATCACGAACGACGGTTCGTGCTTGCGCCGTTGGCGGAACTCAACCCGTTGCTGCGGGATCCGGTCAGTGGCCGCACCGCGGCGGAGTTGTTGCAATCCCTGCGCGGGCAGACCGTCCGGGAAGCCGGTCGTTTGATTCCCGAGTCCGTTTAGTCATCCGGCTGTGACCCTGCGGCAATCCCGCTGCAACATTGCGCTGCTAAATTAAGAGTCTCAATTCAGGGGAATATGCTCAAAAATACGTGTGCAGCAGTGTGTCTGATCGCACTTTTTACGGGAATTAACGCTCCGGCGCAATCCACTTTCGGATCCATTGTGGGAAATGTGAAGGATCCGGCCGGGGCTTCGGTCGGGGGGGCCGAAGTCAGGGTTGTCAGCGCCGAAGAAAATACCTCCCGCGCCGCCACGACGAACCGCGATGGCGATTTCGAACTGCTCAATCTGAAACCGGGCCGGTACGATGTGACCGTTTCCGCCAAAGGCTTCGAAGCCCAGACGAAAACCGGCCTCAACCTGCAGAGCCGCCAGACGGCGCGCATGGATTTCGCCGTTCAACTCGGCACGCAGCGCCAGACCGTGGAAGTTTCCGCACAGACCGGTGTGATCGCTTCGGAGACGGATGCGATCGCCTCCAGCTACGGCACCGAAAAACTCACCACGCTGCCCGCGAACTTCCGCGCTTCCACCAGCACGACGCCGTATCCGCTGCTGACGACGCTGCCGGGTGTGCAGTCGGACAGCGGCGGGGACAGTTACATCTCGATTCAGGGCGGGCAGCCGAACCAGTCGGAACTTTCCATCGACGGCATTTCCGCCCAGAGCGTGCGCCAGAACCGGCCGCTCATCGAAATCTTTCCGTCGGTCGACTCCATCTCGGAAATCAAGGTGCAAGGCGTCGGGAACTCCGCGGAGTACGGTTCGGCGGGCGATATTACGGCGATCAGCAAGAGCGGCACGAACGTTTTTCATGGCTCCGGCGTGTGGAATTACCAGAATGCCGAATTCGATTCCATCCCCTTCGGATCCACTTCCAAACCGGCCAAGGAAGTGAACGACTACGCCTTCGCGGCGGGCGGTCCGGTCTGGCTGCCGCACCTGTACAAAGGCAAGGACAAGACCTTCTTCTTCGCGGCTTATGAAGGGCTTTCTTACCCGAGAACTTCCACCATTCAGGATTATGTGGCGACCGCTCCGATGAAAAGTGGGGACTTTTCGAAGGAATCCGGCGCGATTCTGGATCCGACCTCCGGCACTCCGTTCGCCGGCAACATGATCCCGGCGAGCCGCATCAGTTCAATCGCCCAGACGCTGCAGAAGACCTTCTTCCCGGACCCGAACAACGGCAGCACGTCGGTCGCGCACAGCAACAACTGGAACACGAATAAGGGCTCCGATCTGCAGTCGAAGCAGTTCGATATCCGCGGCGACCATTACATCTCCAGCCGGCAGCAGGTTTTCGCGCGCTTCAGCTGGAAGAACGCGACGTCGCTCAATCCGAACGATGTGCTGCAGCCGAGCACGAATAACACGCAGCAGAACCGCTCTCTCGTCGCTTCTCACAACATCAGCATCCGGCCGAATCTGCTGAACGAGTTCCGGCTCGGCTTTACCACGGACAGCCCGGGTTCGTCGTCCTCCTTCGACGGCCAGGGTTTTCAGAAATCGCTCGGTTTCGCGGGCCTGCCGTCGACACCGTTCAACGGCATCACGGGCATCAGCTTTTCCAATCTCAGCGGTATCGGCGCGGGCCGGCTGGACGGCACCGAACTCTACCGCACGTTCACGGTCAACGATAACCTGACCTGGAATCACGGACCGCACACCTTCAAGGGCGGCTTCGATATCCGCTGGATGCGGTCGAAAACGACTCTTGGCTTTGTCGGTTCCGACAACTACGGCAACGCCAATTTCGACGGCAGCTTCAGCGGCAACGAATACGCGGATTTCCTGCTGGGCGCGCCGCACGACACCTCCTACGGCGACGTGCAGCACGATAACGACGGGTATTCGCAGCGCTATCAGGCTTATATTCAGGACAGCTGGCGCGTGCGCCCGGACCTGACTCTGGAACTCGGCGTCCGCTGGGATTACAACCCGCCCTTCCACGATCAGTACGGTTACATCGGCAATTTCGACCAGAGCGTCGCCCGCACCGGCCGCGTTGTTTACCCGGATGGATATGGCGCCCTGCTCGCGCCGGAGTTCCTGATTTCCGTCAACGCCTGCCCCGGCACGCCGAATCTGCCGTCCACGGGCGCCGGTCTGCCGGGCGTGGCCTGCACGCCGTTCGTGACCGCGTCGCAGGCCGGACTCGGCGCCGGGCTGCGCAAGTCTTATCCCTATAAGTTCTATCCGCGCTTCGGCTTCGCTTACCGGCCTTTCGGCAACGGCGAGACGGTGGTCCGGGGCGGGTTTGGAATGTACAGCGCTCCGCTGCTGGGCGCGGTGCTTTACTCGCTTACGGGCACGGCGCAGACCGACGTTCGCACCTTCCAGAATGTCGGCGCGAACGGCAAGCCGGTGTTCTACTGGCCCAACACACACGCGGGCGGCTCCGGCGTCTCAGTTGATAGTTATGGCAGCGCCTATTTCGGCACCGGAAACTCGATCGATCTGAAGAATCCTTACATGATGCAGTGGAACATGTCGATCGACCGCAATATCGGCCTCAATACCGGCCTGCGCGTGACGTATATCGGATCGCATTCCGTCGATCTCGGCTGGGCGCAGAATCTGAATCAGTCGGCCTATTCGAACCAGTTTTACGCGCTGCAGCCGCTCACGTCCCGGCCTTATCCCTACTGGGGGCGCATCGAAAACCGCGATTCCGGCGGCACCGCGTTCTACAACGCTCTGCAGGTGGAGGCCAACCGGCGCTATCGTTCCGGCCTGACGTTCACGGGCGCTTACACGTGGGCGAAGAATATCAACGATGTCGGCGGCCCGAATCCGACCAGTTTCGGCGGCGAGACCGGCAACGGCCGCGTTCTCGACGCGTACGACCGCAGCGGCAACCGGGGGAACGACTACGGCACCCGGCGGCATCGCTTCATTTCCACGGCCGTCTATGAACTGCCCTTCGGCAGAGGCAAGAAGTTCGCCGGTGGCGTGAGCCGCCTGGCCGATCTGGCCATCGGCGGCTGGCAGATCAGCACCATCGTGCTGGCGCAGACCGGGCCTTTCGAGACGCCTTACTTCAGCGGCGCGGATCCCTCCGGCACCGGTTCCGGCGGTTATCGCAACCAGCGGCCGGATTTTGTCGGCAACCCGATTCCCGCCAACCAAAGCGTCGACCAGTGGTTCGTCGCTTCCGCTTTCGCGTGTCCCGGGCAAGCGGTGTCGGCGACGTTCAAGTGCAGCATCGGCTCGAACCCCGCGAAGGATCTGGCGCCCATCGGCCGGTTTGGTAACGCCGGCGTTGGCATCCTGCAGGGGCCTGGCACGTTTAACACTTCCATGGGCTTCGGCAAGTCGATCGCGGTCGGCGAACGGATCCACGTGAAACTGAATGGTTCGTTCACGAACATCTTCGACCACACGAACTATGCGGATCCCGGGCTGAATCTCGGCAGTTCGAGTTTCGGCAAGATCACGAAGGCGGCGAGCGCGGAGTTCGGCGGCGCCCGCACCGGTCAGGTGGGCGTTCGCGTCGAGTTTTAACGCGCTGGCCCGAAGGGGCTGTTTCCTTACGAAAACTTTGTAAGTGCGACAATAGGGGCTTGGCTATACCGGAACAATGGTCTCCCAAGCTCCTTTTGAGCCTGCAGGACTACTCTGTCCAACGATTCACCCAGGATCTGATCGCCGGTTTAACTGTTGGCCTTGTGGCTTTGCCGCTTGCCATGGCTTTCGGTATCTCCTCCGGTGTCACCCCGCAGGCCGGAATCTACACGGCGGTGGTGGCGGGATTCCTGATCTCCGCGCTTGGCGGTTCACGGCTTCAGATTGGCGGGCCCACCGGGGCATTTGTCGTGATCGTGGCCGGGATTGTGGCGAAGTTCGGGGTCAGCGGTCTAGCCCTGGTTACCCTGATGGCGGGCGCGATGCTCATCCTGATGGGTGTCACGGGGCTGGGCGCTGCGGTTCGGTTTATCCCCCGGCCGGTCACCATCGGATTCACCAACGGCATCGCTCTCCTGATCGCTTCCACGCAGATTAAAGACTTTCTCGGCCTGCGGACGCCTGCCGTCCCCAGCGAGTTCGTACCGCGTCTGGTGCTGCTTTCGGAACACCTGGCTTCGGTGAATGTGGCTGCCGTCGCGGTGGGTGGCATCTCGCTGGCTATCATTCTGTTGCTGCCGCGGGTCACGAAGCGGATACCCGGCTCCATCGTCGCGCTCCTGGTGACCACGCTCGCGGCGCTGCTGTTGCATCTCCCGGTGGAGACCATCGGCAGTAAGTTCGGCGGCATCCCGAGCGGCATGCCCCATTTCACGCTGCCCGAACTGAAGTGGGCGCATCTGGTTCCGCTGCTGCCCTCGGCGTTTACCGTGGCGCTTCTGGCGGCGATTGAAAGCCTTCTCTCGGCCGTGGTGGCGGACGGCATGTCCGGGGACCGGCACAACTCCAACGTGGAACTGATCGCGCAGGGGATCGCGAACATGGTGTCCCCGATGTTTGGCGGCATTCCCGCTACCGGCGCCATTGCCCGGACCGCGACCAATATTCGTTCCGGCGCGCAGAGCCCGGTTTCCGGCATGGTGCACGCGCTGACTCTGCTGGCAATCCTGGTCGTCGCCGCTCCGGTGGCTCGTTTTATCCCGCTGGCGACTCTGGCGGCCGTGCTCTTCGTGGTGGCCTACAACATGGGCGAATGGCGGGAAATCGGCATTATTCTGCGCCTTTCGATGGCCGATATCGCGGTCTGGGCCTGCACGTTCGCGCTGACCGTGCTGGCCGATCTGACCGTCGCCGTGGAAGTGGGCATGGCGCTGGCGGCGCTGCTCTATATTTACCGGATCGCGGAAACCACCAGCGTTTCCCCCGTTACCGACGCTTATATCCGGGACGGCCAGGCGCATATTCTGCAGGACAAAAGCGTGCCGCCTTACGTAAGAATTCTGCGGATTCACGGGCCTTTTCTGTTTGGGGCCACCGAGAAACTGGCGGAAGTCACGCACGATCTGAGTCCCTTTCCGCAGGTGGTGATTTTGCGGCTGCGGAATATGACGGCGCTCGACGCGACCGGGCTGCACGCGCTTACTGTTTTGGCGAAACGCCTGCGGGAGTCAGGCCGAACGCTGATTCTGTGCGGCGCGCGGGACCAGCCCGGCCGGCTGCTGGCGCAGTCCGAACTGACTGAACAGATCGGCCAGGCTAACATTCTTCCCAACGTGGATGAAGCGCTCGACCGCGCCCGGCAGGTCTGGCTCGATTTCGGCGGTGTCGGCGGTGAAATCGCCAGTGACATGTCTCGTGAAGTCGGTTTGGGCCGGCAGGGTTGACCTGAACGAAGCTGTCTACTACAGTCAGGACTATGAACACCGGGTCTGAAACGCGCGCGCGCCGCTTCCCGTCGAACTGCGATATGGTCTTACGGCTCGCGTTGCCTCTAAAGAACCCGCGCAGGATCTGGCCGCCGATAGCGGCTTTGCGGTTGTTTCTGGCTCGTTTGGCGCCGCGTTCGGCGGCCCCTGCGCTTCTGACGCTCCTGTTGCTTGCCGACGTGCCCGTGGCAGCCCAGTTCGGAAGTCCGTTTCCCGGCGCGGGTGGCGGCGGTTATCCGGGCACCGGCTATCCGGGAGGAGGAGGCGGCATTCAGTTGCCCGGCCGCCGGCGCAATGGCCAGTCGAATCAGCCCACCGATTCGTTCAGCGGGAAGATCCAGCGGCTCTCCACTTCGCAACTCGTGCTGGATCCCGGCGACGGTCGTAATATCACGATTTCGCTGGAGCGGAACACCCGCTACATCTCCGATTCCGGCGGCAACGGGCGGTATGGCGATTTCGACGCGGGCGACGAAGTTTCGGTGGATGCCTCGCACGATAACCAGAATTTCTACCATGCCGTTCGGGTGAGCCTGCTGAAGAAAGGCACGCCGGGCGATGTTTCCGAAAGCCGGTCCGGGAATTCGTCGGCGAATGACGATCCGGATAAGCCGGTGTTGAAACGGGCGGGTTCGGCGTCTCGCGGCGATTCGGCTGCGTCTTCGGCGAAGCCTGCCGCAGCCGACGACGATCCGGATCGCCCCCGTTTGACCCGCAGCGGTTCCGGCGCAAACTCATCCGGTACAACCAGTTCCGCGACAGCCACGTCCGACAGCGCGCCAACGCAACGGCCCATCCGCGCCCAGATTACGAATCCGGATGCAGACCAGTCCGTGACCGTTTCGCGACGGCCGACCAGCTCCGCGCCTCCGGTACCCGTGGCGCGTGAGGCGGACGATCCTGGTCCTCCCGTGCTTCGCCGCGGTTCCGTCCGCGTGGATCGGACACCCCCGGCCGGATCCGAGCCGGAAGTCGTGGCGTCCGCGCGTCCCAGCATTCGCGCCGAAGATTCGAACGGCGTTACCCGGCTGCCTCCGCCGCCCGTCGTCGGTCCTCCCGATGCGGGCGATAGCTCGGATCACACCTCATCCGTCCGTGCCGCGATGGCCGGGGCGCCCGCGGGCGATCCCGTGATCCAGAGCGCGCGCGAAGCCGCCTGGCATTTTTCCGAAACCCTGCCCAATTACGTGGTGAAGCAGTTCACCACGCGCTACCAGACCGACACCGCGAAAGGCAACCGGACCTCCTGGCAGGCGCTCGATGTGGTGACCGCGGATGTGATCGCGGAAGGCGGCAAGGAGTCGTATAAGAATATTCTGGTGAACGGCAAGGTGCCGCGCGATTCGGTCGAGAAGACCGGCTCCTGGTCGACCGGCGAATTCGTCACCATTCAGCTCAACCTGCTCGCTCCGCAGACCGATGCCGATTTTCACAACAAACGCTCCACAACCATCGTGAACCGCGCGGCGTTTAAATACGATTTCTCGGTCGAACAGCCGAACTCGAACTGGGATATTCACGCTTCCGCCGAGTCTTACAAGCCTGGCTACACGGGCACCATCTGGATCGACAAAGAGAATTTCCGCGTGCTGCGCATCGAGATGTCGGCGAAGAACATGCCGCGCGCTTTTCCGCTGGATGCCGTGGAATCCGCGCTCGATTACGACTATGTGCTGATCGGCGATCAGAAATTCCTGTTGCCTGCCCATTCCGAAGCCCTGAGCTGCATTCGGGGCACCGCGGAATGCACCCGCAACGTGATCGATTTCCGGAATTACCGCAAGTTCGGCGCGGACACGAGCATCAAGTTCGAGACCGATAAGTAGTCGTTGCAGGGGCTGCGATACCGTAATTGTGTGCAGACCCGAAAACTTGGAAACAGCGATTTACATATCACGCCGCTCGGCATTGGCGCCTGGGCGATGGGAGGCGGCGGCTGGGCCTTCGCGTGGGGCCCGCAGGACGACGACGAGTCCATTGGCGCGATTCATGCCGCTCTCGACAAGGGCATCAACTGGATCGACACGGCGGCCGTTTACGGGCTCGGGCATTCCGAAGAGGTCGTCGCCCGCGCTCTGCAAGGCCGCTCGAACCGGCCGTACGTGTTCACGAAGTGCGAGCGCATCTGGGGCGAGGACAGGCAGATCCGCAAGAGCCTGAAGCGCGACTCCATCATGGCCGAGTGCGAGGCCAGCCTGCGCCGCCTGCAGGTGGACGCGATCGATCTCTATCAGATTCACTGGCCGGAGCCGGACGAAGACGTGGAAGAGGGCTGGGCCACGCTGGCGGACCTGCAGAAGCAGGGGAAGGTTCGCTGGATCGGCGTCTCCAACTTCAGTGCGTCGCAACTGGCGCGCGCCCAGGCCATCGCTCCCATCACGTCGCTGCAGCCGCCCTATTCCATGATTCAGGCCGACATCGAGGCTGAGATCCTGCCGTTCTGCGGCGCCCACGACATCGGCACAATTGTCTACTCGCCGATGAAATCCGGCATGCTGACCGGCGCGATGACGCGCGAGCGGATCGCCAACATGCCCGACGACGATTTCCGCAAGCGCACGCCGAACTTTCAGGAGCCGATGCTGACGCGCAATCTGAATCTGGTGGAACTGCTGCGCGAGATCGGCAACAGCCATGGCCGCACCCCGGGCGAAGTGGCGATTGCCTGGACGCTGCGGCGTCCGGAAGTGACCGGCGCGATTGTCGGGATGCGCTCGCCGCAACAGGTGGATGGCGTGATTGGCGCGGCGGAATTCCGTCTGTCGGAAGACGAGATCAACCGAATCCAGAACGCTCTGAGCGTATGACCCGGCGAACGTTTACGGCTGCTGTCGCGGGCGCGGCGGCAGCTATGGGTCAGACAGCTATGGGTCAGACAGGAAGGCCGGTCCGGCTCGGCGGTCCTATTTTCCTGAAGTCCACCGACCCGGCGGAACTGGCCCGCGAGCACCGGCGGCTGGGCTACAGCGCGGCTTACTGCCCGCCCGTGGAACTCACCGATAAAGACCGTATAGCGGCCATCGCCAAAGCCTACGCGGCGGAGAACGTGGTGATCGCGGAGGTGGGCGCGTGGGTCAACATGCTGGATCCCGATGCCGACAAGCGCCGGAAGAATCTGGCCTATGTGACCGACCGCCTGGCGCTGGCGGACTTGGTGGGCGCGCGCAACTGTGTCGATATCGCGGGTTCTTACAACCCCGACTACTGGTATGGCGCGCATCCGAGGAACCTCTCGAAAGAATTCCTCGACGCCACGGTGGAAAACTGCCGGCACATCATCGACGCCGTGAAGCCGACGCGCGCGCTCTTCACCATCGAGATGATGCCGTGGAGTATCCCGAACGGTCCGGATTCCTATCTGCAATTGATCAAAGCCGTGGACCGGAAGGCGTTCGGCGTCCACATGGATGTCTGCAACGCGGTGAACTCGCCGGAGCGCTTCTACAACAACGGCGCGCTGATCGACGAACTGTTCCGGAAACTCGGCCGCTGGATTGCTTCCTGCCATGCCAAGGATCTGGCGTGGATCCCCGAGTACAACGTGCATTTTCTTGAAGTCGCGCCGGGGAAGGGCGTGATGGATTATCAGGCGTACCTGCGCAACATCGCGGCGCTGCCGGTGGACGCGCCACTGATGCTGGAGCACCTGAAGACGCCGGAAGAGTACGACGGCGGCCGGGCGTACATCCGGAAGAGCGCCGCGGAGATCGGCGTGACTTTCGCGTGATGTCCGGGTTCGACGCGGTGTTGGTGCCGGGCGGCGGGTTGCTCGGGAACGGCGACCTGCCGCCGTGGGTTGTGAACCGTCTGGACCGGGCCATGGAACTGGCGGAAGGCGCGCACGTGATCGCGCTGAGCGCCGCCACCACCCACAAACCCCTGCTTCTGGACGCCGCCGGACGGCCTGTCTATGAATCGACGCAGGCGGCGCATTATCTGCTCCGGCACGGTTTTCCGGCGGAGCGGATCCTCACGGAAACGGCTTCGTGGGACACCATCGGCAACGCTTATTTCGCGAGGGTGATCCATACCGATCCGGCCGGATTCCGCAGGCTGCTGATTGTGAATTCCGAGTTCCACATGCCGCGCACCGAGGCGATTTTTCGCTGGATCTTCAGCCTGGATCCGCCGGAACCGGCATATTCTCTAAGCTTCGACGCGGTGCCTTCCGCGGGCATGAGCGAAGAGGTGCTGGCGGGCCGGCGGGAACGGGAGCGGAAGAGCCTGGAAAGCCTCGCGAAGACCCGCGAATCGCTGCGGAGCCTCGCCGAGGTGCATCGCTGGTTGTTCACCGCGCACGATGCTTACGCCGCCGGCCTGAGTCCGGTCCGGGCTACCGATCCCGCCGTCCTGCAGTCCTATTGAACCTTGCCCGAAAGCGTGCCGACCAGGTCGTACAGAAACGCCTGGGACTGGTAGAACGAACTGGCCATCATGCGCTCGTCCTGGCCGTGCGCGCGGGAATCGCCGCGTTCTCCGAACAGGCCGGAGACGCCGTAGGTCTCAATGCCCGCGCCGCGCAGGGCCTTGCCGTCGGTCGCCCCGGTGGACATGGAGGGCACCACGATCACTCCCGGCCAAATCGAATCCGTGATACGAGTGATCGCCTTCATCAGGTCCGGCCGGAGCGGCGATCCCGGTACCGCCGTGGTCGAGCGCGCCGATTTCACCGCCACCTTGTCATCGGCGACGGCCGTCTTCAGCGAGTTCAGCACGAACTCCGGGGAATCGTCCGGCATCACCCGGCAGTTCACCGTGGCCGCGGCGAGTTGGGGCAAGGCATTCGAAGCATGACCGCCTTCCAGCATGGTCGCCACGCAGGTTGTGCGGAGCATCGAATTCCAGCGCGGATACTCGGCCGCCACGCGCTTCATCGCCGCTTCCGAACCTTCTCCGATCTGCCGGAGGCTCTCCACAACGGGCCCCGTCTCGGTCTTCGCCAGTTGCGCGAAGTAGGTCCGCGTGACTTCGTTCGCTTTCAGCGGAAACTCAAAGTGCGAGATGCGGGTCAGAGCTTCCGCGAGATGGTAGATCGCGTTATCCGGCAAGGGCACCGAACTGTGCCCGCCTTTGTTGCGCGCCTCGAGGCGGATGTTCATCACATATTTCTCGGCCACCTGGACGTTCAGGGAGATCTTCTTGCCGTTCACCATTTCGCCGCCGCCGCCCTCGTTCAGGGCGAAATCGGCATCGATGAGGTCTTTGTGGTTGTCGAGCAGCCAGCGGACGCCGTTGTAGGATCCGCCTTCTTCGTCCGCCGTCAGCGCCACGATCAGATCTCGGTCGGGCTTGAAGCCTTCCCGCTTAAACCGGATCAGAGTCGCGACCCAGATCGCGGCCTGCGCTTTATCGTCCGCGGTGCCGCGTCCGTAGAAATAGCCGTCCTTTTCGGTGAATTTGAAGGGATCGAACTCCGGGCTCCAGTCCTCCCGTTTCGCTTCCACCACATCGGTGTGAGCGAGCAGCAGCAGGGGCTTGTGCGCGCCGGTGCCGTGATACCGCACCACCAGATTCCACTTGCCGGGCACGGGGCCACCGAGAAAGATGTCGGATTCCGGGAAGCCCGCCGCCCGGAACCGGGCAGCCATCGCCTGCGCCACCGGCGAGGGCATCGCCACCCCGATGACCTTCACGCGGCTGCGTCGCTGCACGATGGTGGACAACCTTCGGATTATCTAACGGATCATCTAGCTCGGGATGTGAATATGCTGCTCGGCCTGGTTGAAGGCACTGTAACGTCGCATGTGAAACATCCGTCGATGAACGGATGGAAGCTGCTGATCATTCAGCCGCTGGACGTTGCGGGCAAGGCCGACGGCGAAGCTGCTGCTGGCGGAGGTGCGCGAGGCCTTCGACCGGACGCGGGCCTAT